>TARA_B110001469_G_scaffold120296_1_pt1 | contig 41993 bp, 45 predicted proteins | sample TARA_B110001469 | Tara Oceans TARA_B110001469 (sample SAMEA4397034) | marine metagenome | biome: Polar Biome; feature: [SRF] surface water layer (ENVO:00010504); material: water (ENVO:00002006), including particulate matter (ENVO:01000060) such as... | depth 5 m
ATTATCATTATTTGAATGAACCCGACGTGAAACTGATTGCAGTGGAAGCGGCAGGCAAAGGAATTTATACAGGCGAGAGTGCCGCGACTTCGGTACTTGGAAAAGAAGGCGTAATTCACGGCAGTAAAACCTTATTGATGCAAACTCCTGACGGACAAATTACGGAGCCCTACTCCATTTCGGCAGGCTTGGATTATCCGGGTGTTGGCCCCATGCATGCGCATTTGTATGAAACCAAACGTGCGGAATTCATTTCGGTGACGGATGATGAAGCGATGACGGCGGGTCTGGAATTGTCGCAACTGGAAGGCATCATTCCAGCGATTGAAACCTCTCATGCCTTGGCTATTTTTGAAGATAAAAAATTCAAGCCTGAAGACGTGGTGGTGATTAGTTTATCCGGACGTGGCGACAAAGATTTGAATACCTATATTGATTATTTTAAACTCTAAGATTGTGAATCGAATACAAGCAAAATTACAAGAAGACAAAAAACTATTATCCATTTATTTTACGGCGGGATATCCCAACTTAAACGATACGGTGACAACGATTGAAAACCTAGAGAAAAATGGGGTGGATATGATTGAAATTGGCTTGCCGTTTAGCGATCCGTTGGCGGATGGCCCTACCATTCAGGCGAGTTCTACACAAGCGTTGCACAATGGCATGACCTCAACGGTCTTGTTTGAGCAACTGAAAGACATCCGGGAAACGGTATCGATTCCGTTGATTCTGATGGGCTATTTTAATCCGATGCTTCAATACGGTGTGGAAGCTTTTTGTAAAAAATGCCAAGAAGTGGGTATTGATGGATTGATCATTCCTGATCTGCCGGTGGAAGTCTATCACGAAGAATATAAAGCTATTTTTGAACGGTATGGATTGCTCAATGTATTTTTGATTACGCCACAAACGAGCGAGTCACGCATCCGTTATATGGACAGTATTTCCGAAGGGTTTATTTATATGGTGAGTAGTGCCAGCACGACGGGAAGCCAAAGTGGTTTTGGGAACGAACAAACGGATTATTTTAAACGGATTGCCGACCTCCAACTAACCAACCCACAGATCATTGGATTTGGGATTTCTGACCATGAGACGTTTAGCCAAGCGACGCAGTATGCCAAAGGCGCCATCATTGGCAGTGCGTTTATAAAGCATGTGACGGCTCATGGAGTGAATGATTTAGGAGCGTTTACAAAGCCGCTATTGAGAGGCTAGAAAACTATTAAAATCACGTATTTCTTTGGAAGTACGTGATTTTTTTATACATTTATAACTGATTTTAATCCCCAGATCTAAATCTTCATAAGCGACTTAACCCGTTGTAAGCAATTATTTTATTTGAATGATGAGTGATATTTGGGGAAACCAGTGGCAGAATAGACACTAACTAACAACAAGCAGAAAACAAAAAAGGAACCCAATTAAGAATTCCTTTTTATAAATCTTCTATTTAGTTACGTTTCAAAAAAAAGAAAGAGGCTTTACTAAATCTATATACTACAAATTTACAAATAAAAACGACATGGCAAAATATTATGAAAAATGAATTACGAAATAAATATTTGTCAAGGCCAAGGCATAATAGATACTTGAACGCAACAGCTAACAATAAAGACAGGGCTAAAAGATTATATAACGCAAATATCAGATTAGCACAAGCAACACATCCAATTCTTACGCAGTTTGAGGTTGTTTTAATAAATAGTATAAACCATCAACTTTCTAGTCATTTTATAGATAACGATTGGATAATAAATCAGAAAAATGGCTTTATGAACAACAACTCATTAAGGCATTCAAATTATTTCCTGAAACGGTCCATAACTAAAACTGAAAACAAATTACACAATAGGGGAATTCCAATAACAAATGGGAAAATAATTTCAGGTCAAACTTTTGGATTTTGGATTGCATTATTTCTCGGACATCATTATTCATTAATTGAAGGGCAACCTTTACACGTTTTTGTTCATAAACCTCCAACAGAAAATAGAGCTAGCATATACTCTAAACTTAACGCTATCAGGAATTTTAGAAATAGAGTTAATCATTGCGAACCCATCTGTTTTAATGCAAATGGCATTGATTGCTCAGAAGTAATTAGTATTGTAACAAAACTTTACGATTTAATATGTTGGATAGAACCTGATTTAGTACCGTTTTTTAAAAGTATCGACAATACTCAAAACAAAATTGATAACATCTACAGAATATAATGCGCGTTGCTAAAAATCACATATATCTTTGGATGTACGTGATTTTTTTATACATTTATAACTAATTTTAACCCCCCAGGTCTAAATCTTCATAAGCGACTTAACCAGAGCTAAGCGATTGTTTTATTTGAATTTTTATATGATACTTAGGGGAATGAGTGGTTTATATACAATAATTGTAATAGATTTAAGAAAAATGACACAATCCATTTCTATAAACAAAACAAAAAGCGGAATTCTTGCTTCAATTGGGCTTAAATCAAAAAATGAAAAACAAGTATTTTCTATATCTGAAGATTCATTTACTTATAATTCAACTCTTGGAAATCTTGGGGAACTGAAAACTGAAATGATTGATTTTATTGAAATCGGAAAAGATTTGAAATTTGATATTATAAAAGTTGGAATAAAAGCTGAATACAAAACTACGTTTAAATACAAGATGAATAAGTTTCGTCAAAAGCTTTCTAAACTTTATGTCGAAAAGTTTGGTGCGGAAATTATAGTTTTCCCAAAAGAGATAGATATAGAAATTCCTGAATTAGCAAAATTATTAAAAGACAAACTGAAAAAATAAAAACGCAGCTTAACCCCACTAGCGCCACGCTTTAGCGTGGTGCCCAATATGCGAAAGAGAAATAAATGAGTAGAAAATATAATACTGAATTATTTGAATTTGTTATCGACACAAGCGGTACAAATTGAGAGTACTAAAAAAGCCGCTAGCACAAGCAAGATACTTTTGATCCTGTGGTGTTTTATGATGACATCTATAAGTAGTTGTGCAACAGATGTACTATATCTAATTCATTACAAGTTAATTTTTGTACTCAGAAAACCTTGCAGATTATCCGTCAGTTTGCTCAAATTTAAGTAGTTTAGTCCTTTAAAATACGTTGTACTCCAACATTGACTGTTGTTAGGTTGCAAACCAAAATTTGAGAAGAAGAATATGAATACGCACGCTGACAAAACCCAAAAAACCAAAAGCCAATCGGCTTCGGGTGGGGACTCTCAGATGCAGAGCAGCAATCAATCTACTTTTCAGTTTGTGGATAACAGACCCGAATCCGTTTCGCAGCATGAACTACAAAAAACAGCGAATAACAGTACGCAAGTTCAGCAGTTAAGAGCTTTTCAAGAAATGGCGAACGGCAGCCCTCAGGAAGTGCAAGTTACTCAATTAGCTACCATTAAGGATGCTCAAACATCTGAAGATATGATGCAGCCAAATGAATCTTTAGGAGTAGATAGCCATGAACTTTTGGAAGAAACTCAAGAAATATCACCTAAAGATTTAGTAAATCAAGTCAATCAACTGATGCGAAATGCAGAAACAGCAAAAGATGATTTTAAAAATCTGATTAACCGAATATTAGACAAATCTGGCGATAAGGCTCAAAATGGAGATCCTGGATTTGGACATATAACTAAAGCGACACAAGGTGCTATAGACAAAGCAAAGGGGCGTATGGAAGGTAAAACCACTGCGGCTTTAAATGATGTTCTTAGAGGCTCTATAATCTGTGATGACATGGAAACACTCAATAGAGTTCAAAAAAACCTAGACGATGAATCTCTCATATTATTTGAACAAATCGGGGAAAAAACACAAAAAAAGAATGCCTTTGAAAAAAGTGATAGAAAATCAGCCGGGGACATGGTGGGTTATGGAGATATCAAATACATTATGCCCGTAATTCATTACGAAAGTCCAGGGGAACCTGATTTTTGGATGTATTCGGAAATACAAGTTATGTCCAACGCAATGAAGGGCAAAAAAAGTGAGGGTGGACACTCTTTTTATGACATCACTAGAGAGGCTAAACTTGATGAATCTAGTGGGGCTGCAGTCTATAAAATTACATCAACTGAATCTTCAAAAAAAGGTGCCTCTCAATTGTTGGGTGAACATCTTAAAATCTTAGAAAAAGGCGTCAATACGGATACGTTAACGACGCTAATTCCTCAATTAGAGAATTTAGTTTCTGGGCAGGCCATTGAACTTAGTAATAAAGAATATAATGAATTAGGATTTGCGGGTGAACTGATTTATGTGAAAGAGCGCTTGGAAGGTAATTTAATTGCCCAAGGAGTCTTGAAATCTTAAATTCATTCTGTTTAGAAAAAACGATTTCAAAACGTCGTTTAACTAAAATACTTCCAAACCTTAAAACCCTAACAAAATCTAAATGTTAGTTGTTAGAATATTTAAAACATTAATACCTCCTTAACGCATTTAAGAATTCTATATCCCGATATTTGTGGGGATGACAGGAATAGATTTTAATTATGGAAAAGGGTTTACGTTCAGTAAACACATCGCCAAAGACGTATCGGATTTTGATCGGGTGTTTGGAGTGTTCAAAGAACTCCTCACGCATACCTCAGGCGATATTGAGGAAGCGTTTGAATGGCTGAACACACTGGACAACGAATACAATATCTTTAACGAGAACTATACCCTCGAAAATTTTGAGGACGATCTTAAGAAGCGGGGTTATATCAAAGAAGACATTGATCCCGACGCGGACAAATCAGGGAACGGAACTGGGAAAGGAAAAAATATACTCACTGCCAAGCTAGAATCTGCGTTGCGTGACTATGCCTTGAACCAGATTTTTGGAAAATTAAAAAAGAGTGGACTCGGCAATCACAACACAAAAAAAATAGGTGTTGGTGATGAGCGTGATGGCGATAATCGATCGTTTCAATTTGGTGACGATTTATCTCGGGTCAACATGACCGAGAGTTTGAAAAATGCACAAATCAATAATGGCATCTCAGACCTTCGCTTAACGGAAAACGATTTAGTCGTAGAAGAGACAAAACACAAAGCACAGATGAGTACCGTGTTGATGATTGACATCAGTCACTCTATGATTTTGTACGGCGAAGACCGCATCACCCCCGCCAAAAAAGTCGCTATGGCATTGGTGGAATTGATCCATCGAAAATACCCAAAAGACTCCATCGATATTATTGTGTTTGGAAATGAAGCGTGGCCAATTAAAGTGAAGGACCTCCCCTATTTAAAAGTAGGCCCTTACCACACCAATACGGTCGCTGGACTGGAATTGGCAATGGACATTCTGCGTCGAAAACGAAATACAAACAAACAGATTTTTATGATCACGGATGGGAAACCGAGTTGTATTCAGCTGCCATCGGGTGAGTTTTATAAAAACAGTAACGGTTTGGACGAGATGATCGTCTCTAAATGCCTGAACAAAGCGGCACAAGCACGGAAATTAAAAATTCCAATCACCACCTTTATGATTGCCCAAGACCACTATCTCCGTGAATTTGTGGAGGTATTTACGGCACAAAATCAAGGGAAGGCCTTTTTAACAGGGCTAGATGGTTTGGGAGAAATGATATTTGAAGATTACGAAAAAAATAGAATTAAAAGAATATGAGCAAAGAAATAACGTTTAAAGAATTGAAAAATTCTGATTATAAAAACCAAACAATTAACGAAGAAATTCAGGCGAATTTAATTGCGCGTATCAAAGCGAAGCAGCCTGTTTTTGAAGGGCTTTATGGCTATGAAGACACGGTTGTGCCCCAATTAAAAAAGGCGATAATTGCTGGGCATCATATTAATTTATTGGGGTTGCGAGGACAAGCGAAAACCAAAATAGCAAGGAGTATGGTGGACTTGCTCGATGAATACATGCCAATTGTGAAAGGCTCTGAAATTAACGACAGTCCCTTTCAACCGATTTCGAAATATGCAAGAGACTTAGTCGCAGAAATGGGTGATGAAACGCCAATTTCATGGGTACATCGCTCCGATCGGTTCTTTGAAAAACTGGCCACTCCGGACGTGAATGTGTCGGATTTAATCGGAGATATTGATCCTATTAAAGCGGCAACTTTAAAGTTGCCTTATTCCGATGAGCGGGTCTTGCATTATGGAATGATTCCGAGAGCGAATCGATCTATATTTGTTTTAAACGAACTGCCGGATTTACAAGCACGCATCCAAGTGTCTTTGTTTAATATTTTGCAAGAAGGTGATATTCAAATACGTGGATTTCAGCTAAGAATGCCCTTGGATATTCAATTTGTGTTTACTGCAAATCCGGAAGACTACACCAATAGAGGCAGTATTGTGACGCCCTTAAAAGATAGAATTGGGTCTCAGATTTTTACACACTATTCAAAAACAATTGCTCTGGCTCGTGAAATTACAGCACAAGAAGCAAACGTTTCTAAAGAAGATAAAGCAAGCATTCTAGTTCCTGAATTGGCGAAAAATCTTCTAGAACAAGTCGCCTTTACAGCGCGTAAAAGTGAATACGTGGATGCCAAAAGTGGCGTGAGTGCGCGTCTAACGATCAGTGCCATGGAAAACCTAATGGCGGCGGCTAAATTGAGATTGATTGAAACAGAGGCTGCAAAAACAACCATTCGTTTGGTTGATTTCATGTCGATCATCCCGTCTATAACTGGGAAAATTGAATTGGTATATGAAGGCGAACAAGAAGGTGCTGATGAAGTTGCCAAAATACTTATAGACAATGCGGTGATGATACAATTTGGTCAGCTATTTCCACGCATTTCAAAACTAGAAAAAGAAGGTGTTAAAACCCCTTACACGGATTTGATTGATTGGTTCGATAACAATTTTATTGAGTTGAACTACACGGATACCGATGACGAATTCTTTACCAGCCTTCAATCTATAAAACCCTTAGTCGCTATTGTTGAGGAACATGCTGCTAAATTAAGTAAAGAGGATCAAGCTTTTTGCATGGAACTGGTTTTATGGGGATTGACCGCCCATAACAAATTGGATAAATCGGAAAATAATACTGCTTTTAAATTTGATTCTGCTGGGATCAATCAATATTTCAATAGAAATAATTAGGGCATAATTTAATGTCTTTTAGGCTTGTGGCTATTCATCACAGTCATAACTCTAAAACTATTAAAATCACGTATATCTTTGAATGTACGTGATTTTTTTATAAATTTATAACTGATTTCGACCCCAAGTCTAAATCTTTGTAAGTAGTTTAACGATTATTTTAGTGTGAATAATCGCCCCTTTTAAAGATGTAATACAAAACAAGCAAGAACTATGATAAATGATTTAATCACAAATTTTACAATTACTATAGACTTCCTTGGTACTTTTGCATTTGCAATAAGTGGTATTAAGCTTGCTTCTGGCAAAAACATTGATCTGTTAGGCGCCTATCTAATTGGATTGGTAACGGCAATTGGAGGTGGTACAATACGAGATTTATTACTTGACGTAACTCCATTTTGGATGCTTGACTCCAGGTATATTATTATTACAGGAATTGCACTATTAGCCATCATCTTACTCAAAGAGAAACTGTTTAAATGGGGAAATACCTTATTCCTTTTTGACGCCATTGGCCTTGGACTATTTACGATTGTTGGCATAAGCAAAAGCTACGACGCTAATCTCTCTATTTGGGTCTGTATATTAATGGGTACAATTACAGGCTGTTTAGGTGGTGTTATGAGAGACGTTCTTATTAATGAGGTTCCCTTGCTTTTTCGTAAAGATATTTATGCGCTCACATGTATTTTGGGAGGAATTATATATTTTATGTGTCTCAAATTAGAGCTTCAAGGGTTTTTACCTGAAATAATTGGTATATTAACGGTTATCGCTTTCAGAATTATAGCTGTGAAATTTCATCTCAAATTGCCAGTTTTATCTTCCACGAAATGGTAATCTAAAAAACTGAATCAACATCCCAAAACTGTTAAAATCACGTATATCTTTGGATATACGTGATTTTTTTATACATTTATAACCGATTTTGACCCCAAGTCTAAATCTTCAAAAGCAACTTAACCGAAATAGAACAAGAATTTAAAAACACAATTATTCTCATATTGGGACATAGAAGATAAATTAATCCATTTTTAATATTTAAAACTGCTATGGAGTACATTAAAATAGGATTACTTTTTTCTGCTTTTGGGTGTTTTTTTGAGGTGGTTTTTACATCTATTTATGACAGTATTTTACAATACATAAAAGAGGGGCGAAAAAAAGTGGATATACGATTTTTCGGGTACTGGAGTATTTTATACATTCTGGTGTATGGCGTTGTTCTGAGCAGCTTTTGGATCCTAGTAGCGGTTCCTTATATATATCCGCTTCATTGGGGGTTGAGAGCGCTTATCTATGGGGTTTGTTTCCATGCAGGTGAATACGTTTGTATGTATGCATTACACCATGTTTTTGGAGAATCGCCTTCGGAATCGCATTATAGAGGTAAATATGATTCTGTTCATGATTTTATTGGGTTGAGCTATTTTCCGATTTTTATTATTGAAGCCTTTGCTTTTGAAATGGTTTATGCGGCATACATGTAACAAAGAGTCTTTGAAGAAACTGAATTTCCTCCACTCATACAGGGTTTGTGTTCTAAATAAATTATGTTAGCTTTATACCTTTATTACTTAAACAAAAAGTAAAGCATTTCTATGCATCAAACCATGACCATAAGAAACAGTAATTTAGAGGATATTTCTGAAATATTCAGATTGTATAAATTCGCAACCGATTTTCAAAAACTAAAATTCCCTGAAAACCAATGGCCTGAATTTGATCAAAAAAACATTACAACTGAAGTTATTAAAAACAGACAATTCAAATTAATAATTGACGATAAAATAGCCTGTATTTGGGCGATTACATTTAGTGATATTCAAATCTGGGAAGATAGAGAAAACCATGATTCAATCTATATTCACCGCATTGCTACCCACCCCGAGTTTAGAGGCAATAACTTCGTGAAAATAATTGTGGACTGGGCTAAAAATTATGCCCATAAACACAACAAGCAGTTCATTCGCATGGATACCTGTGGAAATAATCAAAAACTCATTAGCCATTACGCCCATTGTGGGTTTGAGTTTTTGGGGATGAAAAAATTGATAAACTCCTCTGATTTACCTTCGCATTACCACCAAACAGATGTCTGCTTTTTTGAGATAAAACTATAGCTTCTAACCACTCAAATAAATGATAATAAACGAATTAAATAAATATTTTGTTTAATTTATTTGTTTAATTGTTAAACATTTATTAGTTTTAATATTAAATAAATTGACTTTTAGTCTAATTTAATTGTTTATGAACAAGCCTACATACGGAGAATTAGAAAATCAAATTTTAGCTCAAAAAATAACTATTGAGCATTTGAAAGCAAGTAAGAAGCAGTACAATGACTTGGTGAATTCAACTCCAAAAATATTTAAAATCATTGAGTTAATTTATGACGAGAACGGAAAAGGCATAGACTATTATTATAAAGAGGTAAATCCGGCTTTTGAAAAATTGGTTGGAAAAACAAGAACACAACTTATTGGAAAGCGGTACAAACAACTTTTTGAATTTATTGATAGATTCTGGCTAGACACATACAATAAGGTAATGAAGGTAGGAACATCCATTACTAACCAAAGTCCCATAACAAATAACGGTCACTATTTTGAAGTATTTGCCTGGAAGATAGACACCAACTTAATCGCTGTAATTTTTTCAGACATTACAGAACGCAAAATACTTGAATTAAAACGAGTATCGGATAAAGAAAAAGCAGAAGAAAGTAAAAAACTTAGCAATGATTTTATAAGCAATCTATCCCATGAAATCCGCACGCCCATGAACGGAATTTTAGGATTTACAAAATTTCTGAGCGACCCAAATTTGACGGACATTAAAAGAAAACATTATGTGAGCATCATTCAAAACAGTGGGAATCAATTGATGCGCACCATGGATGATCTTTTAGAATTTTCAAAACTAGGAACCAAACAATTGAAAGTCATCGAAAAAGAAGTTTGTTTAAATAATGTATTCTTTGAATTGTTTACTGTTTTTGATGTGAAGGCCAAAGAAAACAAAATTCCTTTATATTTAAGAAAAGGGCTTTCCGATAAAGAAAGTACCATTTTAACTGATGAAACCAAATTAAATAATGTCTTAGGCAATTTACTCGAAAATGCATTGAAGTTTACAAGAAGTGGATTTATAGAATTTGGCTATGAAAAAACAGGCTCTGATCTAGAGATTTATGTGAAAGACACAGGTGTTGGGATTAAAAGCGATCGTCAAGAATCAATTTTTGAACGGTTTTCAAAAGAAGAAAAAGAATCCTCTAAGAATATTGGTGGATTAGGCTTGGGATTATGGATTGCAAGAGAAAATACAGAATTAATAGGGGGTACAATTAAACTCACATCCCAAAAAGGAAAAGGAACTACATTTTTTGTGACACTTCCATATACACCAGTACTTAGCAACTTAGGCAAAAACAGCTCAACTTCTAATTTAAAAGAAAAAGGAGAAGAAGAAGAAGAAGAAGAAGAAGAAGCGCATAAATGCAACATTTTAATCGCTGAAGATGAAGAAATAAATTTTTTGTTTCTTGAAATTTTACTAAAAAATGAAGTCGATTTACATTGCAACATTATTCATGCTAAAAACGGAGAGGAAGCTGTTGCTATTTGTCAAGAAAATACTGAAATTGATTTCGTATTAATGGATTTAAAAATGCCTGTGATGGATGGTTTTGAGGCTATAAAATTGATAAAAGAATTTCGTCCAGAGTTACCAATCGTTGCACAAACAGCCTTTTCATCAGCCGAAGATAAAGAACGCGTATTTGCCGCAGGCTTCAATGATTTTCTTTCAAAACCAATAAGTAAAGAAGCCCTAAGCGAAGTTATTAATAAACAAAAAGAACAAAAAGCAATTCACGAAAATATCAGTCTTAAAAATTCACAAACGTAATCAGATTGAATTGATCGCGACTCGCGTTTTCAAAAAGCTGGTTCATATAACCGGCTTCTATACGGACATTTTTATTGAGTTGATAACCCAATCCCCCATACACACGGTTGCGATCAAACACCGAACTTTCGGTATTTAAAAACACTTCGTTGTACGCTGATATATATAGTTTTGAAGGCAATGTCTCGGTTTTGACTAGTGGCACTTTAAATGCTAAAAAATAACGCAATCGCATTTTAAAATCCGATTCTACAAAACGCTGTTCAAATCGATAGCGATGGCTCAAAGACACACTCCCTATTTTTTGTTTCGATGTGAATTGCTGAAAAATACGATGCTCGTTAACGTCTGTTTTTTCTTGGGTATCTGCCACATAATTTTGGGATAAAATATACCCATAGCCCAACAATAGGTTATGATTGTTTTCAGATAAATTATAACCCACACCTGTACGGAGTAACAATTGTTCTAAATCGCCAATGGCATCATAATTTCGGTACTGAACCTCGTTGTGAATGTTCCACTTACTATTCACTTTTTTACTGCCAATATAAATAAGCCAGTTTCCAAAATCACTGCTTTGAGCGGTTGCTATATAAGGCAGCATTAACACACAAGTTAATGCTGCCATAAAAAGATTTGATTTCTTAAGCATAAAATGTCACTTTCCCGTTGGCAATGTCATACATCCCACCAACAATGATCAACTCGCCATTCGCTTCCATATCCTTAAGGATGGCACTATTGTTACGAATGTTACTCAATGTCATTTCAACATTTTTAGCCGCTACCGTATTTACAAAATCAATGTTCCCCGAAGTTCTCGAAGCTTCATCTGCAGGAAGTGGCACAGCCTCAACTGCTGGCTCTATTTTGTTGATAAGCGCCGTTAAATTCCCCATACGTGCATGGTCGCAAGCGCCTTTGACAGCCCCGCAAGCAGTGTGTCCTAAGACAACCAATACTTTGGTACCTGCAAGTTTACATGCAAATTCCATACTTCCTAAAATATCTTCATTGACAAAATTCCCAGCAATACGAATGCTGAATAAATCACCAATACCTTGATCAAAAATATGCTCGGCTGAAACACGCGAATCAATACAATGCAAAACCGTTGCAAAAGGATATTGTCCTGTGCTGGTCGCATCTACTTGTGCGTTTAAATCTCTTGCAACTTGGGTTGCAGTTATAAAACGTTCGTTACCTTTTTTTAAGGCTTGTAAGGACGTTTCTGGTGTCATTGCTGACTGGCTTTCTTTAGTATGTGCATTCATAATTATAAATTTTAATTTTGTTGTGTTGTTTATTAAATTGTTTGTGGACGTAATTGGAAAAACTTTATAAAACTCTCAGGGTTTTCCACAACGCCTCTGACGGATATTAATTTTATGTCAATGTGTCTTTGACGTGCTTTCTCAGAAAAATCTTCTAAAATCTCGATGATATCATTATCAAGATAACGCGTTTTCGTGACATCTAATTCCAAATAACTTTCGCGTGCTAAGTTATCCAATTCTTTTAGAATGGCTCCTTTGTTAAAAAAGGTGACTTCTTCCGCTAAGGTCATTTTAATTTTCTGGACTCCGTTACTCTTATCTTCAATGTGTAAGAAATGTGAGTTTTGAAAACTCTTTATCAAAATGACGACAATTCCAACCGCAAGACCCAATGCAATTCCAATCAAAAGATCGGTGAAAATAATCCCTAAAACTGTGACAATAAAAGGCGTAAACTGTTTCCATCCCGAACGGTATATTTCTATAAATAAAGCAGGTTTCGCTAATTTATACCCTACAATAAAAAGAATCGCCGCCAAAACAGAAAGTGGTATTTTGTTTAATAAATTAGGAATCAAAATCACTGAAATCAACAATAGAAATCCATGAATAATGGCTGACATTTTTGTTTTCCCACCGGATTGAATATTGGCAGAACTGCGCACAATCACTTGCGTTACTGGCAACCCTCCTATCAATCCTGAGAATATATTTCCAATCCCTTGCGCTAGTAATTCTCTATTAGTTGGAGTTACACGTTTTAAAGGGTCAATTTTATCCGTTGCTTCCACACATAACAAAGTTTCTAAACTTGCTACCAAGGCTATGGTAAACGCCACAATCCATACTTGAGGGTTGCTAATGGCCCCAAAATTAGGGAAGCTAAATTGTGCGAAAAAAGAAGTGGCATCTTCAGGGACAGGTACACTTACGAGTAAGTCCGATGAGATCCCCCACTGACTGCTCCCTTTGGTACTTATGTAATAAATAATACCCACAGCAACGGCAACCAAGGGCCCTTGCACTAATTTGAAAAACTTCCCTTTGTCATCCAAGACCTCACTCCAAAGCAACAAAATAGTCAATGCCAAAAGTGCGATGATCGTTGCCCCTGGACTGATAAAATTGATCGTATTTAGTATGGCAGAAAATGTATTTTCGCCATCCACTTGAAAAAAGGCAAAACTCCCTTCTGGATTGGAATTATAGCCAAAAAAATGTGGAATTTGCTTGAGGATGATAATGATCCCGATTCCGGTAAGCATCCCTTTTATAACGGAAGACGGAAAATAGTAACCAATGACGCCCGCTCTAAGAATTCCAAACAGAAATTGAATGGCTCCTCCCAATACGACCGCTAACAAAAAGTTTTCGAAACTCCCGAGAGTTCCAATCGCGGTTAGGACAATAGCGGCCAAGCCGGCTGCGGGTCCACTCACTCCTACTGTTGATTTACTGATACCTCCGACGACAACGCCACCTACAATTCCGGCAATAAGTCCCGAAAAGAGGGGTGCGCCACTGGCAAGGGCAATCCCTAAACACAAGGGTAAAGCCACAAAGAATACGACAATACTAGAGGGAAGGTCTGATTTTAAATTTTTAAATGGATTTGAACTGTTCATTATAATTATAGTATATGGTGTGGAAGCGCTGCAATTATACAGAGCTTACAATTAATTGTTTTAATTGAATTGAAATGGCTTAAAAGTCGCTAACCACTTTGGTGGTATAGGCTTTTAGTTACGGGAGGTCTAAACGACTTCTGGAGGAGGGTCGTGAGTATCGATGATGACGTCAGATTTTAAATACTGTTGTCCAAAAATTGATACTTTTTTGACAAATTCCGTAGAGGCTACTTCCTCATTTACAAAACGAAGTTCCACTTTTTTCTCTTTGGAGTCTTCTACCTCTTGCGTTTCTTTTTCACTCGAATCGTTTTCAGCTTCTAAATCGAGCCAAGAAAATGCTTGTGGTTCGGAGACCGCCAGCGATTCTACAACGGGTTGTAAAATGATGGATCCAAATACCAATGCAAAAATAAGGACTCTAAACCCGAGGGCTATGATGTTAGAAAACTGCTTCATTTTTCGGAGAGAGTATTAAAAACTAAATCGGTGTAAAACCGAACAATATTATTTTTTCCTTCTTCAAAATCAGTTAAGGACGGCAGGTGTTTTGAGAAATACCGCTGATGGTGGGCACCTTCTATCACGGTTGAAATTAACATGTGAGGAAACTCATAACTCGGATTGATTTCGGTCACGAGATCACTGACCCGTTGCACCACACGTTTGTATGTTTTGTAATAGCCTTTTTTATTTTCACTGTCAATAGCCTTGGTGTGGTAGGCTTTCGAAGACTCCGAAATAATGATTTTATTTAAGAGGACTTCATTGATGTATGAAAAGGCATTGTCTTCCGTCACTTCGGCTGTGAGTATCAAAACTGCTTGCGTAAGGCGCTCGTGAGCCGAGGGAACATTTAAGGTGGAAAACACCAATTTGTACTCGATCCAACTCCAATACCAATTGATCAAATAGACCAAGAGTGCATGCTTACTGTCAAAGTAACGGTACACCGAACTTTCATTAGAACCAATTTCAGCACCCAACTTTTTAAACGTAAAATCTTCAAAACCTAAGGCATCAATCATCTCAATACTTTTAGAGACAATTTTCTGTCCTAAAACAGAAGATTCTGGATTCTTTGTATAAAGATCCGGACTGATGGTGATATGTAGTTGTAGTTTCTCCATGGTAATGCACGGCAAATATAATAGTAATACTATTAACTTTAAATAGTTTAACATTTATTTCACAACCCTTAGTGTTAAAAAACAAGAGCGTTTTGGTTGAATGTATTTTTTTTTGTAGGTTTATGGTGGACTTAGACCTCAAATCTGATTCTTCATAACCAATAAACCTAGAGTAACATATTTTTTACTGTAACGTAAGACGCTTGTATAGGCGCCTATTTCTGATGCACTCTTTTTCGAAGGTGTTTGGATGGGCTTTTTACACTAAGTGATTAAAAAAAACATAAACAACTAAATCAAACAAATGAGACTTATTAAAATCACCCTTTTATGTATTGTAATCTCCACATTGACAAATTGTGCCTCTGGTTACAAAATGATTAAACCAACATCTATAAATTACTTTTCAATTACTGAAACGGACGGCGTAAAACTTGAATATAAATACGATTTACTCAATAAAAAATATGCCAAAAAAGAATATACAAAAGGAGTAAAACTTGTTGCTATAAAAATAACCAACAACTCTAATAGAGATTTAATGTTTGGCAGAGACATTACATTAGCTTACAAAGATGGAGCAGAAGTTTATATCTTAGAAAATGAAAAAGTATTTAGTACGCTAAAACAAAGTGCTGCATCCTATTTATGGTACTTACTCTTAACACCCTTAAACTTTCATACAACAAAAACGAACTCAAATGGATTTACGGAAAATACGAGTTCAACTCCAATCGGATTGGTTTTAGGACCTGGATTGGCTGGAGGAAATATGATTGCTGCTGGGTCTGCAAATCAAAAATTCAACTCTGACCTGATAAATCATAATATCAATGGAGTAATCATTAAAAAAGGGGAGACAAAACATGGATTGATTGGAATTAAGTCAGATTCGTTCGATGCATTAAAAATAAAAATAGAATAAAAACTGATTTTAGAAGTTGCTGATTTCTCAACACTTCAAGAAAATATTGACGATGTCAAATATTTGATTTCCTGACTTTGAAGCACCTTAAAAAACTAACTATATGAATAAAATACAAAATGATTTAAAAAAGAAATTCAGCAAAACCACAAGAGTGGTTCACGGGCTTACTGCTTTGTTAATTTTAACACTTTTTCCAATAGGAAAATATATGGAAGGACTTGAGATTTCAGAAAAAATGGGACTCATAAAAATACATGCCATTTTAGGAATTCTAGTTTTAATATTAACAATCCTGAGAACAATTTCATTCTTCAGACACGAACGACCAACCAATTTAAAAACAGGTTCGAAATTCAATGATAAATTAGCCGTTTGGGTCCATAACCTATTTTATTTTTTACTTTTTGGGATCGCCATCTCTGGGGTCGCAACAATGATATTAGGTGGATATGGAGACGCCCTAAAAACAGGGGATATTGATGTTATTCTGCCTCATAGCGAAATACCCCCATTAAAACCACATGGAATTATGGCCACTATTATGATGCTGTTATTAATCATGCATGTTGTAGGTTTTATAAAACATTTGATTTCAAAGAAAGAAAATACATTAAAAAGAATCCTCTAAATACCTTAAAACCATGAACGAAGTATTAGTAGTAATGATCCTATTTATAATGGGCGCACAATTTGGAATTGCATTAACAGCCACAGTCATTGTCCATCCGATTTTGGTAATGGCAAAAAAAGCAACCGCAATTGAAGTTTTTAAACCCTTTTTTGACAAAACGCATATTTGGGTTTTGGTGATGTCAATCATTGTAACAGTCTTGGCATTGGCATATTCAATATTTATAGGAAACTTGTGGTGGTTTGGAGTCTCCTTACTCATGCATTTAAACGGCCCTTACACCATAATTTTTATGATGCCATTGAACAGGCGACTCATGGACAAAAACGTGGACCCACTGTCTGAACAAACCGCAAACGACATCAAAAAATGGGGAAGACTGCATTTGATAAGAACACTTCTAAATGGAAGTATATTTTTAGCGTTTATCGTTTTGGCTGTTTATATGTAAAAGATGAAACTAAATGAAGAGAGCTATCATCGTTGGGGCAACTTCTGGAATTGGGAATGCCTTGGTACAAAGCGAGGGGCAATTTTGGGTTGCAAGTAAAGAAAAAAAGACTGTTAGATAGGTGACTAAAAGATGGTGATTGATTTCGTTACTCCTTAAAATAGTGCCTAATGAAATCTATAAAAGGATGTGAAAGCAAAATAAATATATGATTCTAAATTAGTAAATATAAGATGTGAAGAAGTCAAACGCTATCGCGAGCGTCACGCTCGTGAACCAATAACACTACAAGCAAGATGCTTGAGCTACCCCCTACTGCGTCTTCAACCACCTCAAATAAAGGTTTTCCACTTTGGTGCGTGCCCAAGGCGTGCGTCTGAGAAATTTAAGACTGGATTTCAGTGTGGGGCCATCTGTAAAACAACGGATGTTTATTTTCTCGCCCATCACTTCCCAGCCATAATGGGCTTCAAGATCGACGAGAATTTGCTCCAATTTCACCCCATGTAAGGGATTGTTAGGTTGGGTTTCCATAAGGCTTAACGGCGACGATTATTATTCGATCGGTTGCCACCACCAGCAGACCCCTGACGGTTGTTACTTGGACGTCCTCCACCACGTTGACGACCACCACCTTGTTTTGGCGGCACGGTAGACGCATTTGGATCGGGCTCAAAACCTTCTACAATTTCTTTCTTAAAACGTTGTTTGGTCAATTTTTCAATAGACGTCAAATAAGAGGTCTCTTCTGCACACACCAATGATAAAGCAACGCCATTGGCGCCTGCTCTTCCTGTACGACCAATACGGTGCACATAATCTTCAGGAATGTTAGGCAGCTCGTAATTCACCACATGCGGCAACAATGGAATGTCCAAACCACGCGCGGCAATATCAGTAGCTACCAATACTCTAACGTCTTTATTTTTGAATCCAGCCAAGGCTTTTGTTCGTGCCCCTTGACTTTTATTTCCATGAATCGCCATCGCAGAAATGCGAGCACTTTCAAGTTTTTTACAAAGGTTGTTAGCGCCGTGTTTGGTACGTGTAAACACCAATACTTGTTGCCAATTCCCATCTTGAATCAATTTGATCAGAAGGTTTGTTTTCTTCTCTTTGGCTACTCTATATACCTGTTGTGCAATCGCTTCAACAGTTGTGTTTTCTGGCGTCGCTTCTACAAGTGTAGGATTGCGTAAAATGGTTTGCGCCAAGCTTTTAATCTCTCTAGAAAAGGTGGCTGAAAACATTAAGTTTTGACGTCTGGACGGGATCAACGATCTGATTTTATCAATATCACGTTTGAACCCCATGTCCAACATACGGTCCGCTTCATCAAGTACAAAAATTTCTACTTTGGCTAAGGACAAATGCCCTTGGTTTTCCAAATCGAGCAATCGGCCTGGAGTGGCTACCAGAATATCAACTCCATTGCGGAGGTGTTTGATTTGTGGGTTTTGATTCACACCACCAAAAATAACGGCGGCACGCAAGTCCAAAAACTTACTGTAATGCTTCACATTTGTATACACCTGATCTGCCAACTCTCGGGTTGGTGTCAACACCAACGCACGTACTGGACGGCGATGTGGCACAGGATTTTTAGATAAAATCTGCAACATTGGCAGGGTAAATCCTGCGGTTTTCCCGGTTCCTGTTTGAGCTGATGCTAACACATCGAGGCCTTCAAGAATTGGAGGAATGGCTTTTTGTTGTATTGGAGATGGGGTCTCGTAGCCCTGTAAACGGACTGCTTTAAGTAGGGCTTCGATGAGTCCTAAAGATTGAAATGTCATATATGTTGTTTTGAAAATGACAGTATACAATACGATAGGTCATTCTGAACGATGCCACAAAGGTACGTCTTATTTTAAATAAATTAACGCGTAAATACCAATTTTGTATCCGTTGATAAATTCGCGTCATACGCATAGCCATCTGTCGTAAAGGTTTTTAAACCATCCGCAGTTTCCACAGCGTTTTCGATGATGTGACGTGTCATATAGCCCCGTGCAAGTTTGGCAAAAATGGCAATGGTTTTATACTGTCCATTTTTAAACTCTTTGAAATCGACATGAATCACCGGCACTTTAAGAACTTTGACATCAATGGCCTTAAAATATTCTTGACTTGCTAAATTCACAAACAACTCCCCTTCTTCTAGCTCATCATTCAGAGCAATGGTTACTTTTTTTCGCCAAAACTCATAGAGATTTTTAGAGTTTCCAACAGGGAATTTTGTTCCCATTTCCAAGCGGTAGGGCTGCACCAAATCCAAGGGTTTCAAAAGACCATACAGTCCCGAAATAATTCGAACTGAGTCTTGTAAAGACTCTAATTTTGATTCTTCAATGGTATAGGCATCTAATCCCCGATACACATCGCCATTAAACGCATAAATAGCCGGTCGCGCATTTTGAGCTGTAAAAGGCACTGTCCACTCTTGGTTGCGTTCATAATTCAGTTGTCCCAAATTAGGTGAAATATGCATCAATTCCGAAAGTGCTTTGGCGGATTTATTTTTGAGAAGTGTATTGAGTTTCTGCGCTTCACTCAAAAAACAACTGTCGGTGCTTAATGGGGTCGGTAAATCACTTTCGTAATTTAATGACTTTGCGGGTGAGATGACTAGTTTCATTTATTGCTGATTTTATAACTCAAAGTTAAGGACTGTCGTTAAACTCTAAAAAAAATTAGATTCATAGTTTCTATATTCCAATACTTAAAATTGATGCTTCTTAACTCGGGTCTTCTATCAAATGATTCGAATAGGTTTCCCATTTTTTAATACAGCTTTGCATATCCTGTGGAACCTCCGTTGTAAAAGACATTTTTTCGCCTGAGGTTGGATGTATAAATCCTAAGGTTTTGGCGTGCAAGGCTTGACGTGGAAGGGTTTTAAAACAGTTGTCCACAAACTGCTTGTATTTAGTAAAAGTCGTTCCTTTCAGAATGCGTTCGCCCCCATAACGTTCGTCATTAAAAAGCGTGTGCCCAATATATTTCATGTGCACCCGTATTTGGTGGGTACGTCCCGTTTCCAATCGACAAGACAACAGAGTGACATAGCCCAAACGTTGTAACACTTTATAATGGGTCACTGCAGGTTTTCCTTTGTCGGCTTCGTCACCAAAATAGACTGTGTTTTGCAATCTGTTCTTAGGATGACGCCCAATATTCCCTTCGACAGTACCTTCGTCTAATTCGACATTCCCCCACACCAAGGCGACGTATTCGCGTTCACTTGTTTTGGCTTTGAATTGTGCTGATAAATGCGCCATCGCTATTTCGGTTTTGGCAACCACCAACAATCCACTTGTATCTTTATCAATCCGATGCACCAGTCCTGGACGGTTGCTGCTGTTATTCGGTAAATTGTCAAAATGAAACATCAAGGCATTGATCAAAGTCCCTGAATAATTTCCGTGTCCCGGATGAACGACCATTCCTGGGGCTTTATTGACCACCAATAAATCATCATCTTCATAAACAACATCAATGGGAAGGTCTTCGGGAACTAATAAGTTTTCATAAGGCGGATGCTCAAATAACACGCGAATTTTATCAAATGGTTTCACCTTATAATTTGATTTGACTGCGATTTCATTCACTAAAATGCTTCCATCCTTTGCAGCTGCTTGGATTTTATTTCGAGTGGCATTTTCAACAAAATTCATGAGATATTTATCGATCCGTAAAGGCTGTTGCCCTTTTTCGACCGTAAATATGTAATGCTCATGCAATTCATTGTCATTCACTAATAATTCATTTGATTCTTCCATGGTTAATTATTGCTTTCGAATTCCGTTTCCTAAAACTAGGTCGATTTTCGAGGTTTTTGGAAGCATCGTACCTGCTTCAATGATTTGGCCGTTGTGGCGTATTTCTAAAACTTCGTCTTTTCCCAAATCGTCCTTATAGATCGTAGTTCCTATTTGAAACCCCAATGCTTCAAGCGAGGGTTTTGCTTGTCTGAACGTACGTCGAATGACATCCGGAACTGCCAAAGTTCTATAGGCAGAAGGATTGAGAATTAAATATATTTTTCGATCTTCTTTGACTTGACTTCCTGCCAAAGGATCTTGTTCGATCACCGCCCCTTTGGGGTAGTTTGGATTGTAGTTTGAGGAATCTTGAACTTCACTTCGGAGTTCGTGTTCTTTAATAAGTATTTGAGCCGATTCAAACGTTTTACCCGTAAGCACTGGCACCGTTACAAACGTGCCGTGATTGGTATAGGATTTGAGCCATTTGAGGGCTAAAAACCCAAAAACAACCAAAGCGATAAATGCAAAGATTAATTGCTTTATAAACGATTTACTGAATAAGAATTTAATGAAATTCATGCTGCTTTTTAATAAAGTAACAAAGCTAATCAAATATTTGTGTCCTTAAAATCTTTAGCTTGTTTAGTTTGAAGTAAATATATTTGGTTTAAAATGATTTTGATTTGAGATAAAAGTAATATTTTTACTGTATAAACGTAGAAATGAAAAAAAATATTGCCATCATCATGGGTGGATATTCTAGCGAATATTTAATCTCTTTAAAAAGCGGAGGCGTCGTCTATGACAGTTTACCTAAAGACGCCTACAATGCGTATTGCGTCCATATTTTTAAAGATAAATGGGTGTATGTCGCGGATGATTTAAAAGAATACCCAGTAAATAAAGCTGATTTTTCCATCTTAGTTGAGGGTTCAAAAATCAATTTTGACTGTGTATTTAATGCCATTCATGGCAGTCCAGGAGAGGATGGAACCATCCAAGCGTATTTTGATTTATTATCCATTCCACACACCAGTTGTGGTATGTATCAAGCAGCCCTCACGTTTAATAAAAGAGACTGTTTAAGTGCCTTAAAACCCTACGGGATTCTCACAGCAGACTCGTATTTTTTGAATGTTGGAGATGCGATTGACCCTACAGCCATTGAAAAAGCGGTTGGATTTCCTTGTTTTGTAAAAGCCAATAAAGCCGGTAGTAGTTTTGGAATTACAAAAGTTTATTCAAAAGCGGACTTGCCAAACGCCATAGAAGTTGCTTTTAAGGAAGATGATGAACTTATTATTGAATCGTTTTTAGATGGCACCGAAGTATCTGTTGGCGTCATTCGTTATAAAGGAGTCGTCACAGTACTCCCGACTACTGAAATTGTAACGGATAATGACTTTTTTGATTATGAAGCAAAATATTTAGGCAAATCACAAGAAATTACTCCAGCACGTTTGAGTGCAACGCAAGAAGCAGACGTCCGAAAGGCAGCAAAACATATATATGAGGTTTTGAAATTAGATGGGTTTTCTAGAAGTGAATTTATTTTTAAAGACGGTCAACCACATTTTTTAGAAGTCAATACAATTCCAGGATTTACAAGAGAAAGCATCTTACCACAGCAAGCAGCAAAGGCGGGAATTTCGATGTCCGACTTGTTTGACAACGCCATTCAACAAGCACTTCATAAAAATCCTTAACTTTACAAAATGAAGAAAGCAATTTTTCCAGGCTCATTTGACCCAATTACTCTAGGACATGTCGATATCATCAACAGAGGTGTGACCTTGTTTGACGAAGTCATTATTGCCATTGGCGAAAATTCTTCCAAAAATTATATGTTTACGTTAGAAGAACGCAAACGGTTTATTGAGGATACTTTTAAAGACAATCCAAAAGTATCAGTCGTATCCTACAGTGGTTTAACTACCGATTTTTGTAAAGAAATAGGGGTTGATTTTATTCTAAGAGGCTTGCGGAATCCTGCAGATTTTGAATTTGAGAAAGCCATCGCACAAACCAATCGACATTTATCTACCTTGGAAACTGTCTTTTTGCTGACCTCTGCTCAAACGTCGTTTATCTCCTCCTCTATTGTGAGAGAAATTATTCGCTTTGATGGCGATTACCAAAAACTAGTACCCAACTCCGTTCGTGTTAAAAAATCCTAGAGTTTATATTCTGAAAGTGATTTTGTAAAAGCTTCTGGATTTTCCGCTAAATGGTAGCGTGGATCGTCAATAGCTTCAACTATAATATCTTTAAACAAGGGACTAGATTTATACAACAAAATCTTACAGTCTTCACTTAAGTGCTTCAAGTGAATTGATTTGCCTTCTTCTTTATATTTAGCTACAAGATTAGAAATTGATTCAATCGCAGAATGGTCACTTATGCGTGATTCGATGAAATCAATTTCAACTGATTGAGGATCGTTTTTTACATCGAATTTATCATTGAACGCAGTGATACTTCCAAAGAATAATGGACCCCAAATTTCATATACTTTCGTACCATCTTCTTTGATGCGTTTTCGAGCACGAATACGCTTTGCATTTTCCCAAGAAAACACAAGTGCACTCACAATGACACCAGAAATTACGGCGATTGCTAAGTCAAAAAAGACCGTCATTGAAGACACTAATATCAACACAAACACATCGGTTTTTGGAATTTTATTAATGATTCTAAAACTCGACCATGCAAACGTACCAATCACGACCATAAACATTACGCCTACCAAAGCTGCAATTGGAACTTGTTCTATAAGACCGGATGCAAATAAGATAAAGGCTAAAAGTGCTAGTGCAGCTACAATCCCTGAAAGACGTCCTCTTCCGCCTCCTTTAATATTGATGATCGACTGTCCAATCATTGCACAACCACCCATTCCACCAAAGATTCCAGTGATGATGTTTGCGCCTCCTTGGGCCATACATTCTCTGTTAGAATTCCCTCGTGTTTCTGTGAGTTCATCGATTAAATTTAAGGTCATTAAAGATTCTATCAAACCAATCGCAGCAAGAATAAGTGCATAGGGTCCGATGAATTTTAAAGTTTCAAAATTGAGTGGAATTTTTTCAAAAATAGCCCATTGTGGAAGTGGCAAGCCACCTTTTAAACCGTCGCCACCACCATCTCTAATAAAGCTTCCAACAGTAGCAACATCTAAATCTCCAAAAATAACAATTGCAGAAACCACCAAAATAGCAATAAGTGCCTCCGGTAATTTTTTAGTCAGTTGTGGCAAGCCAAACATAATGGCGATGGTTAATCCCACCAAACCTATCATGGTCCATAAAGACGCCCCTTGCATCCATACCATTTCGCCATTTTCAGACGTCATAAACATACTTAATTGAGAGAGAAAAATAACAATTGCCAATCCGTTTACAAAGCCCATCATCACAGGATGTGGAATCAAACGGACAAATTTACCAAGTTTAAAAACACCTGCTAAAACTTGAATGATTCCCATTAAAATAACGGTCAAAAACAGGTAATAAAGTCCCATTTCATCGCCTTCGGCTCCCATCGCATTTCCACGCGCTACCAAACTTACCATGACTACGGCTAAAGCTCCTGTAGCCCCACTGATCATTCCTGGACGGCCTCCAAAAATAGAGGTGATTAATCCAACCATAAACGCTGCATACAATCCTACCAAAGGATCAACACCAGCAACAAAGGCAAATGCCACGGCTTCTGGTACTAAGGCCAATGCAACCGTAAGGCCACTTAAAATATCATTTTTAACATTACTAGAACGCTTACTTATAAACTCCATCATTTTCAGTCAATTTTGCTGGCAAAAATAAACTTATTGAAAGTGATAACAACTGTAAAGGGCGTTTATTTGAAGATTTTTATAAAAACACGGAATCAATTTCTCTTAAATGAGCAGTTTGATATTCGCATAAGAATTATTTAAAACTTTTTGAAGTTTGGTTTCGGGAATCCATTTGACTTTAGTGATGCCTTCTTTTTCTTGTGGAATTAATTTCCCATCATATTCAGAATACATTTCGAACCAATAGGTTACTTTAATATAGTTCCGATCATTTCTTTTAAATATATGGTAAGTAATTTCTAAGGGCTTAGTTATACTCAGCCCTGTGATCCCTGTTTCTTCTTCTACCTCACGAAGTGCGGTGAAATTAATCGTTTCTTTCGCCTCTGCTTTTCCTTTTGGCAAATCCCATTTCCCATTTCTAAAAATAAATAAAATTTCATTTTTCGGGTTATAGACCTTTCCACCCCCTGCAATCACGTTTGGTAATAAGGATAAGAATTTTTTCAGAAGCACATCTTTATCGGGCCCAATAAGACGCACCGAATTATATTTGTCTTTTCTAAGTTTAGCGAGTACTTTGTTAATATCCACTGAATCAATCAGAATGTTCTTGAAATCTGTTTCAGTTTCTAGTTTGGTTGTCAGGACTATTGGTTTATTACCAACAAATATTTTATACATTGTTAATTAAAAACGAATTAATAGAAAGTAAAAGTAGTTATTTTTAGTAATTTTGACACATGATTTTCAACAAAAGTACCGCCAAAAAAACTGCAGAAGTTTTACTTCAGATAAATGCCATCAAATTAAACCCGAAAAACCCCTTTACTTGGGCCTCGGGATGGAAGTCTCCCATCTATTGCGACAACCGTTTGGTGTTGTCATTTCCAGTGGTTAGAAATTACATTAAGGAAGAAATTGCCAAAAACATAGAAATCGAATTCGGAAAACCGGATGTGATTGCAGGTGTAGCTACGGGTGCCATTGGTATTGGAGCTTTGGTTGCAGAATATCTTGGGCTTCCTTTTGTATATGTGCGTCCTGAAGCAAAAAAGCATGGCCGTCAAAATCAAATTGAAGGATTTATCGAGAAAGGTCAGAATGTTGTAGTCGTAGAAGATTTGATCAGTACAGGAAACAGTAGTTTGGTCGCGGTAGATGCTTTAAAAGCTGCCGAGGTCAATGTAAAAGGAATGGTTGCTATTTTTACTTATGGCTTTGATGTTTCAAAAGAAAATTTTAAAACTAACAATGTCAACCTCTTTACGCTTAGTAATTACGAAAGTTTGTTAGAGCAAGCTTTAGACACGAACTTCATCAACCAAGCTGAAGTGGATGTGTTGTCAAAATGGAATTCAAATCCGTCGGAATGGTCCGGTAAATAAATTTAGATATGAAATTAGAATCAACAAAAGTGAGTCTTGACAAATCTGCTCAAGAGGTGTTTAATTTTTTAACGAATGTTGAGAATTTTGAACAATTGATGCCCGAAAACATCAGTAAGTTCAAACTCATAGACGCTGATACCTTTTTATTTGCCTTGAGTGGAATGCCCGAAATTGTTTTGAAGAAAAAATCGATGGAGTCTCCACATACTATTGTATTAGGAGCTGCTGGCGGGAAATTAGATTTTTCATTAACAGCTAAAATTGAATCCCCTACAGAAACTCAAAGTGAGGTGCAATTGACGTTTGAAGGTGATTTTAATGCAATGATGGCGATGATGATCAAAGCGCCGATCTCTAAATTTATTGAAACCTTAGCACTTAATATCCCTAAAGAAATTTAGTACAACAGCTTCAACTCTTTTAAGTCAAACTCTTTTGTAGCGTCTTCCATTTGAATACGTAATTTTCCAGCGTCTGTTACCCCTCTAATAATCCCTGTAAACAGAGTTTTTTCAGGGAGTTCAAACGTAGAGGGCTTATCTTTACGGAAGAGATACGATTCATATTCGGCATTTAGAATGCCCTCCCCCTTTTCGGCATACAACATAAAATAGTGTTGAAGATTTTCGATGAGTTTATAAAGCAATTCATCGGTGTCAATAGGCATTCCTAAAATAGATTTTAAGGAGCTTACTTTAAGTAATCCTTTAAATAGTTCTTGATTGACATTAAGTCCAATTCCAATCACAGAAAAATCAATCGTATTTGTTTTAATTATATTTTCTATTAGGATACCAGCAATTTTGTGGTGGTCTGACAATATGTCGTTAGGCCATTTAATCGCTAAATTAGGGACTTTATAAGCTTCCAGAGTTTTCACAATGGATAATGAAACAAGGATATTCAACAGAAATTGACGGCGTAATTCGAGTGACGGTTTCGTCTTTAATACACTAAACGTAAGGTTTTTACCTTTTTCAGAAACCCACTCAGACCCCATTTGTCCTTTCCCTTTAGTTTGGTGATTGGTTGCCACCACACAAAAATCTTCTAACGCAGTGTTTACCAGCAATTCTTTTAAATAATTGTTGGTAGAATCAGTGGCATTAAGTTTGATTAACTGCATAGTTGAAATTGTGGCTCTAAATTATAATATTATTAAGACAATATAACACGTTTAGAGCCAAAAAAGTAATAAATTTGCACAGTAAAATTAATTCATGATAAAAAACACTCCTAGCGCAGACGAACTCATCACTTTCACGATTAATGGAATTGAAGACGTTAAAGGCCAAAATATTACTATTTTAGACCTGAGAGCTATCGAAAATACAGTTTGCGATTATTTCATCATTTGTGATGGAACCTCTAATACGCAAGTAAATGCTATTGTTAGTTCAATACAAAAAAAAGTGAGTAAAAACACCAAAGACAAACCTTGGCATGTGGAAGGTAGTGAAAACGGAGAATGGGTACTGATGGATTATGTCCATGTGGTCGTTCATGTGTTTCAAAAACACATTCGTGAATACTACGACATCGAAAACCTTTGGGGCGATGCTAAGATTACTGAAATAGAAACTAGTTACTAAATAAAATACGACTCATGTCTACAGATAAAAAACCTAAAAACACAAAGTTTAATGCGTATTGGATCTACGGAATAGCCATTGTGCTCTTCTTGGCTTTCAATGTGTTTTCTGGCGGTTTAGGAGATTCTTCAGGGGTATCTACAACGCCCTCGCAATTTTTTAAATACCTAAGAAATGGCGATGTTAAAAAAGTTGAAATCGTCAACAAAAGAGAGGCTTTAGTGTATTTAACCACAAAGGCTGCTAGTAAAGACGTTCACAAAAAAACTAAAAAGGAACAACTTTTCCCAGTGGGATCAGGAGGTCCTAGTTATCAGTTTGAATTTGGTGATGTGCAATTGTTTCAAAAACAATTAGAAGATACGATTCAAGAAGAACAATTGGATACGGTTCTTGATTTTAAAACAGAAACCAACGCTTGGGGTGATGTTTTATCTTCATTGATTCCTTTTATTTTAATCATTGGTGTTTGGATATTTATCATGCGACGTATGTCAGGTGGTGGTGGTCCCGGTGGCGGTGGCGGTCAAATTTTCAATATTGGGAAATCAAAAGCGAAATTATTTGACGAAAAATTAGAAACCAAAACAACCTTTGAGGATGTTGCTGGACTGGAAGGTGCTAAAGAAGAAATTCAAGAGATTGTAGACTTCCTAAAACATCCCGAAAAATATACCGCTCTTGGTGGTAAAATCCCTAAAGGTGCCTTATTAGTGGGCCCTCCAGGAACCGGTAAAACCTTATTAGCAAAAGCAGTTGCAGGCGAAGCAAAAGCTCCTTTTTTCTCATTGTCAGGATCTGATTTTGTTGAAATGTTTGTTGGTGTTGGTGCTTCTAGAGTTAGAGATTTATTCAAGCAAGCGAAAGAGAAATCGCCTTCAATCATTTTTATTGATGAAATTGATGCGATTGGACGTGCGAGAGGTAAAAACAATATGTCAGGTTCGAATGACGAAAGAGAAAACACCCTTAACCAGTTATTGACTGAAATGGATGGATTTGGAACCAACACAAACGTGATTGTTTTGGCAGCAACCAACCGTGCAGATGTATTGGATAAGGCACTGATGAGAGCAGGACGATTTGACCGTCAAATTTATGTTGACTTGCCAGACATCAGAGAACGAAGAGAAATTTTTGAAGTGCATTTAAAGCCCTTGAAAAAAGCGAAAGATTTAGATACTGACTTTTTATCAAAACAAACTCCAGGATTCTCTGGAGCGGATATTGCGAATGTGTGTAACGAAGCGGCACTTATTGCAGCTCGAAACAACAAAAAGGCAGTTGAAAAACAAGATTTCTTAGATGCAGTCGATCGAATTATAGGAGGTCTTGAAAAGAAAAATAAAATAATTACACCAAGTGAAAAAAGAGCAGTTGCTTTTCATGAAGCTGGCCATGCAACCGTAAGTTGGATGCTAGAACATGCGTCTCCTTTGGTGAAAGTTACTATTGTTCCTAGAGGACGTTCATTGGGTGCTGCATGGTATCTTCCAGAGGAACGACTGATTGTAAGACCTGAGCAAATGTTAGATGAAATGTGTGCTGCCTTAGGAGGCCGTGCCGCTGAAAAAGTCATCTTTGATAAAATATCAACAGGCGCTTTGAGTGATTTAGAAAAGGTAACCAAGCAAGCAAGAGCGATGGTGACTGTTTATGGATTGAGCGATAAAATTGGTAACTTGACGTATTACGATTCTTCAGGTGAAAATGAATATGGATTTTCGAAACCCTATAGCGAACGCACTGCTGAACTGATTGATCAAGAAATATCAAGCATTATTGAAACGCAATACGATCGTGCTATAAAACTGTTAGAAGACAACAAAGATAAGTTAACGGAACTAGCGGAAGTACTTCTGAAAAAAGAGGTCATCTTTAAAGATAACTTAGAAGCTATTTTTGGAAAACGTCCTTTTGTAGTGGAGGAAGCGGTAATTCCGACGCTTAAAAAAGAAGAAGCCGTAAAACCAACTCCCAAAAAAGAGGAAGAGGAAGAATAAGTTTGAAAATAACTTTTTATTAAACCTTTATTTTTTATCTTTGGAAAGATGTAAGTTCAAAGCTTATATTTAAGATGAAGAATGAGTGTATTTCGTAAAATATTTGGTTCAAAAACGGATGCTTCTAAAGACAAAACTGGTGGGAAAAATCAGAATCAGTTTTTAGAAACTAGCAGCTTGCCTATAGATGAAGCCTTTACGATCAACTTTAATAAAAATGGCGGTAAATTTCTGTATTGCGAAAATAGCGATGAAGTTCAAAACTTTCTTGAAAATATTATTGAAGAAAATAATTGGGACAAAAAAAAGGCACTCATCCTTAATAAACATCTAAGGGGAAAATTTAAAAGTTTCAAATTAGGGACAACTAAAAAAATACAAGACGCTGATTTTCTATTTACAACTTGTGAGTCTCTGATTGCAAATGACGGATCGCTGCTCATATCCTCCAATCAAATTGCTGAAAAAAAACTAGTTGAATTGCCTGAAAACTTTATTGTATTTGCAACCACCAGCCAGTTTGTAAATACCATTAGTGAAGGGCTTCAAGGCATCAAAGCACAAAGTAAAACTAAAATACCCTCAAATATCACGACCATAAAACATTTTAAAGCCAACGACTCCAACGATTTTCTAAGTTATGGAAGTAGTACAAAAAACCTATATTTGCTTCTATTAGAAGACTTATAACATAAACATTGAAAGAACTAACCACAAGAGCTTTATCAGGCATATTATTTGCGATTATTTTAATTGGTTCCCTCCAATTTAAACAGGCTTGTATCGCTCTGTTTTTCTTGTTTGGATTGATTTGCTTGTCAGAATTTAATAAATTAATTCACCAAAAAAATATAGCTTCCTACATCATTTTTATTGTGTTGTTTTTGGCAGTTGCATTCTGGGAACATCTCTTTAAATCTGGAAAAAGCCTCTCGGATATTTCACAAATATTACTAGTCATTTCTGTCTTAGTAAACTTATTATTAATTCGGGATTTATTTTCCTCTAAGAGCCTTCCAACCTTACTTTCAAATCATTTTATAAACACCACTTTTTATGTCAGTAGTGGGTTTGTGTTTTTATTATTGATCGCTCTAAATTTTGAGAATTACAGTCCTGAAATCATTATGTATATTTTTATTTTGATTTGGATCAATGATAGTTTTGCCTATATAGTGGGTAAAAATTTTGGCAAACAAAAGCTTTTTGAAAGTATTTCTCCTAAAAAAACAGTAGAAGGATTTTTAGGAGGCGTATTTTTTGCGGCTTTGGGAAGCTATGTCATTGCCAATTGCACGGATTCATTACCTTTTACTAATTGGTTAATTATCAGCGTTATTGTGAGTGTTTTCGGAACCTTGGGTGACTTGGTAGAATCAAAATACAAACGTCAAGCAGGCGTCAAAGACAGCGGTAAAATAATGCCTGGTCATGGAGGTCTACTAGATCGCTTAGATAGTGCTATATTTGCAGCTCCATTTATCTATTTATTTTTAAGAATATTAAATTATGTTTCATAAAGAAGGCCAAAAAATAATTTTTGTCGCACTCGTTTTTGTAGTGGCTACATCGCTATTAATCGACAATTTACAAATGCCTTGGGTTTCAAAACTCATTCAGCTCACTTTAATAGTGATCCTTGTACTCATCCTACAATTTTTTAGAAACCCTAAACGTCACACCCATCAAAACGATCGTCAAGTGATCGCTCCTGTGGATGGAAAAGTTGTGGTCATCGAAGAAGTTGAAGAAACAGAGTACTTCAAAGAAAAGCGTCTTCAAGTCAGTATTTTCATGTCCCCTATCAATGTGCACGTAACACGCTATCCTATTAGTGGTTCTGTACTTTTTAGTAAATACCACCCCGGGAAATATTTAGTCGCATGGCATCCAAAAGCAAGTACGGATAATGAACGTACGACCATTGTTGTTGAGAACAAAACCTATGGAAAAGTCCTTTACAGACAGATTGCAGGTGCCTTGGCACGACGTATTGTCAATTATGCAAAGGAAGGCCAGACAGTTGTACAAGGTACCGATGCAGGATTTATAAAATTTGGTTCCAGAGTTGATTTATTTTTACCTTTGGACACCAAACTTAAAGTCAAACTCAATCAAAAAGTAAAAGGCGGGGAATGTATCATCGCAGAAGTATAGTATGAATTCAGAGGCATTAGAAATAGAATTTAGAGAAGCTGTTGATAGCATCAACAGTCATGAGCAGCCCTTTCCTGCGGACATCCTCTTGAAACTCTATGCCTATTACAAAAAATCAACCAACGATTACAGTCGACCAAGTAGTAGTAAAGCGATTATAAATGCTTTTAAAACCAACGCCCTTTTTCAGGTGGAAAACATTACCCAAGACGAAGCAAAACAACGCTACATCGACTTGGCTAATACTTACCTAATTTACCGAAAATAAACTTATTTTAAGTTACTTAAACTTGCTTTAATCGTCTCGATTTTAGCAACGGCATCCGCTTCTTTTTTCTTTTCACTTGCCACAACTTGCTCAGGAGCTCCCGAAACAAAACGCTCGTTAGACAACTTCTTTTGAACTGAGTTCAAAAAGCCTTCTGTATATTTAAGTTCCTCTTCTAATTTTGATATTTCAGCAGCAACATCAATGGTGTCATTGGCTGGAATAAAATATTCATTAGATTTCACTCTAAAAGACAAAGCATTTTCAACTGCTTCAGTCGTGTACGTCAAGTTTGAAATATTTCCTAATTTAGAAATAATCGCATCAAAGCCTTTGGTTTGAGACTCGTTATTTAACACCAAAAATTCAATGGTATTTTTAAATGCTATATTTTTTTCTTTTCGAATCGTACGAATTCCAGAAACTACGTCTGAAGCAAACTCAAAGCCTTCTAAAATAGTCGAATCGTAAGGCTTCAGTTCTGGCCAAGAAGCCACAATTAAAGCTTGCTCGGGCGTTCTTTCTTCCAAATATTGCCAGATTTCTTCTGTCAGAAATGGCATAAACGGATGTAAAACTTTCAAATTTGATTCCAATATCGTTACTATAGCCTCATAGGTTTTTTTGTCAATGGGCGCCTCGTAAGCAGGTTTCACCATTTCCAATAACCAAGAACAAAAATCATCCCAAATTAATTTATAGGTGGTCATTAAAGCATCACTTAAGCGGTACTTGCTAAAATGGTCTTCAATTTCTACCAGCGTTTTTTGGAATTTTGCTTGGTACCACTCAATAGCAATAGCAGCATAAGCTGGTTGCTCAATTTCAGCAACTTCCCAACCGTCAATCAGTCGAAAGGCATTCCATATTTTATTTCCAAAGGCTTTCCCTTGTTGGCATAAGGCTTCGTCAAACATTAAGTCATTTCCAGCGGCGGAACTTAATAGTAAGCCCACACGAACGCCATCGGCACCAAAGTTTTCTATAAGCTTTAAGGCATCTGGAGAATTCCCTAACGACTTGCTCATTTTACGACGTTGCTTATCTCTTACAAGTCCTGTGAAGTACACGTTATTAAAAGGTTTTTGGTCTTTATATTCATGACCGGCAACAATCATACGTGCCACCCAGAAAAATAAAATGTCTGGCCCCGTCACTAAATCATTGGTTGGGTAGTAATATTTTATGTCTTCGTTTTCTGGATTTCGAATGCCATCAAACACAGACATTGGCCACAACCAAGAGGAGAACCATGTGTCTAAAACATCACTGTCTTGTCTTAAATTCTCAAGACTTAATTGCTTATTACCCGATTTATCTTTCGCTAATTCTAAAGCTTTTTCAATTGATTCTGCGACTACAAAATCGTCTTTGCCATCCCCATAAAAATAGGCTGGTATCTGTTGCCCCCAAAACAATTGTCTAGAAATATTCCAATCGCGGATGTTTTCCATCCAATGGCGGTAGGTGTTTTCAAACTTCTTTGGAAACAGGTTAATCGTTTTATCTTCTAAAACCGCTTTGATGGCTGGTTTGGCGAGGGTTTCCATTTTTAAAAACCACTGATCTGAAAGTCGTGGTTCAATCACCTCTTTTGTACGTTCCGAAGTTCCAACTTTATGTAAATATTGTTCGGTTTTAACAAGAAAACCTTTGGTCTCAAGCTCTTTGGCTATTTCTTTTCGAACCACAAATCGGTCTTTACCTTCGTAGTGCAAACCAAAACTATTCAGCGTTGCGTTGGCATTAAAAATATCGATCACTTCTAGCTGGTGTTTTTCTCCTAGCGCCTTATCGTTTATATCGTGTGCAGGCGTTACTTTTAAACAGCCCGTTCCAAATTCAATATCAACATATTCATCTTCTATAATAGGAATGACACGACCACATAAAGGTACAATTGCTTTTTTTCCTTTCAGGTGCGTATAGCGTTCATCGTTTGGATTGATACAAATTGCGGCATCGCCTAAAATCGTTTCAGGACGTGTCGTCGCAATGGTAATCACCTCATCACTGTCTTGAATTTTATAATTTAAATAGTATAAATTGCCCTGACGTTCTTCATAAATCACTTCTTCATCAGACAAAGTCGTTTGGGCTTGAGGATCCCAATTCACCATTCTAAATCCTCTGTAAATCAATCCCTTATTGAATAAATCAATAAACACTTTGATCACAGATTCACTCATGTCATCATCCATTGTGAACTTCGTACGATCCCAATCACAAGAGCAACCTAGTTTCTTCAATTGTTCAAGAATGACACCTCCATATTCTTCAGTCCACTCCCAAGCATGTTCCATGAACTCGGCTCTTGAAAGGTCATTTTTATTAATTCCTTTCTCTTTCAGTTTCGCTACCACTTTCGCTTCCGTAGCAATCGATGCGTGGTCTGTACCAGGAACCCAACAGGCATTTTTCCCTTGTAAACGCGCACGACGTACCAAGACATCCTGAATGGTATTATTCAGCATATGCCCCATGTGCAAAATTCCTGTAACGTTGGGAGGAGGAATCACAATGGTATATGGCTCTCGAGAATCAGGTGTTGAATGGAAATATTTATGGGTCATCCAATAGTCATACCATTTGTTTTCAACAGTTGACGCATCATATTTTGAAGGAATAGACATACTTTGGAATAGTTTTTGAATGTTAATTTACAAAAGTACTTATATTTTATTTTCTTTAGAATTAATAATTGAATTTATATGAGTACATTTTTGTAGTTTTAAAAAAAGTACCTAAATTTACATTAATAAACACATTATTATGAAAAAGCTTTTTACATTATTATTCATTTCCGTCTTTAGTTTGGGAATCTATGCACAAGATAACGTTGCAAAAATTGAATTTGAATCTGAAACAATCGATTATGGAATCATCGAAAAAGGTTCGGATGGTGTTCGTGTATTTAAATTTAAAAACACAGGCAGTATCCCTTTAATCGTTTCTGCTGTAAAATCGAGCTGTGGATGTACGGTTCCAAAAAAACCAACAGCACCAATTTTACCTGGTGAAAACGGTGAAATTGAAGTGAAATACGACACAAATAGAGTCAACCCAATTCGAAAAACAATTACAGTAACGTCTAACGCAGTTAGACCAACTGTTGCATTGAAAATTAAAGGAACGGTTATCGATTCTAGCAAAGCGAGTGTGATTGAAGATAAAGACAAAAGTGTTTTAGAGCAATAAGCTTTAATACTTTCCATATAAGCAAAAGCACCTTAATTGGTGCTTTTTTTATGCAATAAATCGTGGAGATTAAACTGATATTTCATAGTAACACCTTCACGTTCGATGGTCATTTTAATCCGTTTTCCATCATCTCCATAAAATTGATCAATCGCTTTTTGAAGTGTCAATGAGCTAAGACTTTGATTATTGATTGAAAGCACTACATCACCTATTTTAAGTCCTGCCTGGTCCGCTGGTGAATTGGGTCTAATGTCTGAAATCTCTAGCTCTGGTACAATTTCAAATTTGTAAGTAGATGTGAAGTTAATTGTACTCGAACTTTGGGTAGCGTTGTCAGCAATAGAACCCACGGTTTTACTAGGAAGACTTGTTCGTGTTTTAACCAGTCGAACTCCTGCATATTGCATCACGATCCCACTTTTATTATACTTAAAAGGTTTGTTGAAAAATTTGTTTTTTTTGAAAGCAACCCATTGGGATTGATAATTAAACACCCAATTAAATCGATGTAATACATCTCCAAGTAAACTTCCATTTCTTAGTGTATTAATTTTTGCTTTTTGGATGGATGAGGAATCTGGAAAAGCCACATTGACTTTGTTTAATTGGTAGTCTTTTAAGCGAAACGATTTGAGTACTGCTCGTTTCCCAAAAATAGCACCACTAAGACCTTTGCCTAAAAAATCGTCAAAAGTGTTTTTTGGGATGGATAAGGATTGTGCAGGATCGTCAAAAAGCCACAGTGCATCACTCCCACCCGTATCGATTAAAAGGTTCACTGGAACGGCTTTATTATCTACCGTCACAGAGGCTTCAATGATGGGTTTTTTATTATAAAAAATGATATCTAATTTTCTCCATTTTCGAGAAAATTTTGAATCGTACAAAAGTGGATTGTAAAGTTTAATGAATTTTCGACTGTAATTAATTTCGACTACAAAATCTTTAAAAATATCATAGCCAATAATGCCATGAACAGGAATTCCTAAACTAGGCACAAAATTGATGGAGGCATCTATAATCGCAAACAAATCTTGGCTTAGGTTTACAGCTTCCCCAATGATGACTGTATTATTTGAGGAACGCAAGGCTTCAATCGGTTCATCGTTACCCAAACCTTGAATAAAGATTAATTCGGTTTCATGGATCGATAATTCCTCTTTTAAATTGAAGAAATTAAAAAGAATCGGCTTTGAAACCCCTGTATCTAGTAAAAAAGACAAAGAAACACCATTAATAGTCACAGGAATAACAATCAAATTATTCACCAATTTAAAATGTATTTTATCACTTTTTCCATTTTGGAGTTCAAAATTCCCTTGAGGGAACACACTTAAATTAAAGCCAATAAAAAGAAAAAAACAAAGTAATTTTAAATTCAACATAAGGATCGTAGTAAGGGGGTAAATACAATTTACGACAGATTTATTTAAATAATAGTTAAAGGGCTTTATTTTATACAAACTTTAAGATAAATTTGTAGGCAATTTATATTTTAGAACGATGCCAAAAATCTCTCGAAAAGGGGCGCTAATGCCACAATCACCCATTAGGAAACTAGTGCCTTACGCTGAACAAGCAAAAAAAGAAGGTGTAAATGTCTATCATTTAAATATTGGTCAACCTGATATTAAAACTCCCGAAGTGGCCCTAAATGCTGTCAAAAACAATACGTTAGACACTTTAGCCTACAGTCGTTCGGAAGGCTCAGAAACATACCGTACAAAATTAGCTGCCTATTATAAAAAAAATGACATTCACGTCAGTGCCAATGATATTATCATAACCACAGGAGGAAGCGAAGCCTTATTTTTCACCTTTGGAAGCATCATGGACCCCGAGGATGAAGTGATTATCCCCGAGCCTTTTTATGCAAATTACAATGGGTTCTCTACAGCGCAAGGTGTCAAAGTGGTGCCAGTCGTATCGAGTATTGAATCCAATTTTGCCTTACCTCCTATTGCTGATTTTGAAGCGTTAATCACCCCAAAAACAAAAGCAATATTAATTTGTAACCCAGGCAATCCTACAGGCTATTTATACAGCAAGGCTGAAATTAAACAACTTGCAATACTGGTTAAAAAACACGATTTATTTCTAATTTCAGATGAAGTCTATCGCGAATTCACCTATGATGGACACGAGCATTATTCCATCATGCAAGAAGAAGGATTAGAATCGAATGCCATCATCATTGATTCTGTATCAAAACGATACAGCATGTGTGGCGCAAGAATTGGGTGTATTGTAACCAAAAACACAACGGTTCTTAATACGGCTTTAAAATTCGCACAAGCACGATTGTCTCCGCCAACTTATGCCCTACTCGCAAGTGAAGCAGCCTTAGAAACACCAGACAGTTATTTTAGTGAAGTCATCTCTGAATATGTGGAACGAAGAAATGTATTAATAGAAGAACTTCAAAAGATTGAAGGCGTCAAAGTCGCCATCCCAAAAGGTGCTTTTTACTGTATTGTAGAGTTACCAATCACAGATTCGGATGTATTTGCGCAATGGCTATTAGAAGACTTTAGGCTTGATAATGAAACCATCATGGTGGCACCAGCTGCTGGGTTTTATTCGACGGAGGGGCTCGGGAAAAATCAGATTCGAGTTGCTTATGTCCTAAATAAAGAAGACCTTAGGACTTCGGTTGCTATTTTAAAAGTAGCTCTCAATCAGTACAACGCCTAATGATCATTAAAAACAACATAACTCTTAAACCTTTCAATACTTTTGGAATTGATGTCAAAGCAACAGAATTTGCGTCCATCGATTCCATACAAGACCTCAAAGGTGTTTTAGATACAAATCCATCGGATTTACTAATTCTTGGCGGCGGGAGTAATATGCTACTTACTAAGGATGTAGAAGCTTTGGTTTTGCAAATAAATCTCAAAGGGATTTCTGTAATTTCTAGATCTGAAAACAGTGTTCAAGTACAGGTTGCAGCGGGTGAAAACTGGCATGAATTGGTGTGTTGGTGTCTCAACGAAAACTTTGGGGGACTCGAAAATTTATCCTTAATTCCCGGAAATGTAGGGACTGCACCCATTCAAAACATTGGAGCGTATGGCGTGGAATTAAAAGATTCTTTTGTAAGCTGTGAAGCCATCAATATTCAAACAAAAGAACTGAGAACATTCACAAAAGAAGAATGTGATTTCGGATATAGAAACTCTATTTTTAAGCAAGAGTTGAAAGGGCAATACATCATCACTTCAGTCGTATTTGAATTGAGCAGTCAAGAGCACAGTCTAAAAACAAATTATGGTGCGATTGAAACTGAACTTCAAAATTATGGCATAAAAATCCCTACAATTCAAGACGTTTCAAAAGCTGTAATTTCCATTAGAAACTCAAAGTTACCAGATCCCAAAATAATTGGCAACAGTGGTAGTTTTTTCAAAAACCCTGTGGTTTCTTATTCAAAATTTGAAATATTACAAGCACTATTTCCACAAATTCAACATTATAAAATTTCTGCGGAAGCTGTCAAAATCCCTGCAGGCTGGCTGATTGATACCGCAGGCTTCAAAGGCAAAACATTTGGAAATTTTGGAGTACATGCCAAACAAGCATTGGTTTTGGTAAACTACGGCGGTGCTTCAGGAATGGACATTTTAAACCTCTCTAACCAAATTCAAAAAGCTGTGAAATTCATTTTTGATATTGATTTAGAGACGGAAGTCAATATCCTGTAAAAGCGCACCTATGTACGCTTTAAATATTCTTAACAAAAAGGTTTTACGCTTTTTTACTTAATCTACAAATAAGACCTGCCACAATCGCTCCTGCAATGGGTGCCAACCAAAACAACCAAAGTTGCCCTGCATAATCACCCCCTTCAGCAAAAAACACCTGACCCGTAGATCGGGCTGGATTTACAGAAGTATTTGAAATAGGGATACTTATCAAGTGAACCAATGTGAGTGCTAACCCGATAGCAATAGGCGCGAATTTCTTAGTGGCTTTATGAGTTGTACTCCCAAGAATAATAATTACAAAAAAAGCAGTGGTCACAAATTCTGTAATTAATACAGACATCATAGAGTATCCACCAGGAGAAAGATCACCATAACCATTAGCGGCAAATCTTCCAACGGTCTCGAAATCAGATTTTCCTGACACAATTAAGAACAAGGTCGCGGCAGCAACAATCCCCCCAAGAACTTGAACTAAAATATAGCCCAATAAATCTTTGGTAGCAAATTTTCCACAGGACCAAAAACCAATCGTAACTGCTGGGTTAAAATGCGCCCCAGAAACAGGACCTACTGCAAAAGCCATCGTTAATACGGTTAAACCAAACGCAAATGCAACCCCTACAAATCCAATTCCTACATCTGGATATCCCGCGGCAAAAATAGCACTTCCACACCCACCAAATACAAGCCAAAAGGTTCCAAAAAACTCTGCAAATAATTTTTTCATAATAATAAAATATTAGATTTTTAAAATAGGACACAGTAATTAAAAAAAAGTCACATATCAAAATCAAATTCCTGAAAAGTGTATCTTTGTAAAAAATTTAAGATGACTCTATTTTTAATTACGTTAGCGCTCTTAGGACTTGCTGTTGCAGGAATTTCAATAAAAATATGGGCTAAAAAAGATGGCGAATTTGCAGGAACTTGCGCCAGTCAAAACCCAATGCTTAATAAAGATGGTGAAGCCTGTGGGTTTTGTGGTAAAACCCCCGAAGAATATGAAGACTGCTCGGAACCTCAACATTCTTAAATTAAAACCAACCCATTGCAAGTAAACGACGCCATTCAGAAAGCTAAAGAAAACGATCAAATTGCATTCAATTTTTTATTGCATACCTTTTGGAACGATGTGTATGGGTTTTTGATGAAACGGACGCGTAATGAAAATGATGCAGAAGATATTACGATCGAGACGTTTTCCAAAGCCTTTGAGAAAATCAATACTTTTGATGAAACGTTCAAATTTAAAACATGGCTGATTACCATTGCAAAAAATACCCATTCTGACAGTTTAAGAAAACAAAAAATATCTCTAAGCAATCAAACATCTGAAGAAGATGAAAAGCGGGTGTATTGGATTCAAGACGAGGCACCTTCCCCCGAAGACAAGCTCATCACAAAGCAAAATCTGGCGGAGTTGTTAAAAGACATCAAAAAATTAAAACCACACTACCAACAGGTGATTAATTTGCGGTATTTCCAAGAATTATCTTATATCGAGATTTCTAAGGAAATTGAGGCGCCTGTAAACAATGTGAAAATTAAACTCTTAAGAGCCAAAAAACTGTTAGCCGAAATTATTTTAACAAAACAATGAAACGCTTTATACAAAAACTAGGCCCTGGGCTTCTTTTTGCGGGTGCTGCCATTGGTGTTTCACACCTCGTACAATCCACACGTGCAGGAGCAGATTTTGGGTTTGGGCTCCTATGGGCGTTACTACTTATTCACTTGGTTAAGTATCCGTTTTTTCAATATGGTCCACGCTATGCCAGTGCTACGGGTGAAAGTTTATTAGAAGGCTATCGGAAATTAGGAAAAGGTGTTTTGATCGTGTACGGACTACTGACTTCCTTAACCATGTTTACCATTCAAGCGGCTGTTACGATTGTAACTGCCGGAATTGCCATTTCTTTATTTGGCGATTTCATCAGCGTAAAGGTTTGGACGGTGGTCATTTTAAGTGTCTGTTTTATCATCTTAAATATTGGAAAATATCGATTTTTAGATGTCATGATGAAAGTCATTATTATCACTCTAACACTAACCACCTTGATTGCCACTGCGATGGCCATTTACAATTCGAGCGAGGCGGTTTCATTTACACAACTCTTACCAGAAGGCAGTATCGAAATTACGTTTTTAATCGCCTTTATGGGCTGGATGCCAGCGCCTTTGGATATTTCGGTATGGCATTCGTTATGGACCACTGAAAAGCAAAAAACAAGCAGCGAAAAACGCAGTCCAAAAACAGCTTTATTGGATTTTAATATTGGGTATTTAGGAACAATTCTTTTAGGGGTTAGTTTTGTGGCGCTAGGCGCACTTGTCATGCATCCCACAGGCAATAGTTTCAGTAGCAGTGCTGGTACATTTTCTGTTCAACTTATAGAAATGTACACCCAAAGTCTCGGCAATTGGGCTTATGTCATTATTGGAATCGCTGCGTTCACTACTATGTTTAGCACGACCTTGACAACCCTTGACGCCTCTCCACGGTCTATGCATAAAACAACGGAGTTGGTCTTTGAAAAATCATTCAAAAACGGTTATTTAATTTGGAGTATTGTATTGATTTTAGGAACCTTGAGTATTTATTTTTTCTTTCTCTCTGAGATGGGTAGTCTCATAAAAGTCGCTACCGTATTATCATTCCTAACCGCCCCATTTTACGCAGTTATTAACTATATTTTAATTTCAAGCAAACACACTCCAAAGGAGTGGCGTCCTTCCAAAACCCTGCATATTATGAGCTGTTTTGGGATTCTTTTTTTAATCGGATTTAGCGTATGGTATCTCATAATTTTATGATTTATTTATAAGAATACTTTGTATCTTTGTGGCTCAAATTGAACGCATGGCTGTAGAAACACTTTCAGACCCAATTATAAGACAACCCAAACCAAAATGGCTTCGTGTCAAACTGCCAACGGGCAAAAAATACACCGAACTCAGAGGGCTTGTCGATAAATACAACCTCAACACTATCTGTGCTTCCGGAAGCTGTCCGAATATGGGCGAATGCTGGGGAGAAGGCACAG
>TARA_B110001469_G_scaffold25529_1_pt1 | contig 39285 bp, 35 predicted proteins | sample TARA_B110001469 | Tara Oceans TARA_B110001469 (sample SAMEA4397034) | marine metagenome | biome: Polar Biome; feature: [SRF] surface water layer (ENVO:00010504); material: water (ENVO:00002006), including particulate matter (ENVO:01000060) such as... | depth 5 m
ACGTCTTGTTTGGATTTATCTCCAACGAATACTTTTAGTACCGAATTCAGTAAACTCATTTTTGGGTTTTATTTTAATAATCTTTAAATGTATAGACAGTCAAAGATACAGTTTGTTGTTATTTTCTTTGTGAAATAAAGCAAAAAAAAAGTCTCATTTGAGACTTTTTTAAATAATTTTTGAGTTTTTAATATTCATCTTCATTCCAAAGATAATCTTCATCTGATGGATAATCAGGCCAGATTTCTTGAATGGAGTCGTATGAATCCCCTTCATCTTCAATAGATTGTAGGTTTTCCACAACTTCTAGTGGAGCTCCTGTTCTTATAGAATAATCTATCAATTCATCTTTAGTGGCTGGCCAAGGCGCGTCACTTAGGTAAGAGGCAAGTTCAAGTGTCCAATACATGTGTTGAAATATTTAATTTTTGCAAAAATAATTTTTTACATGAAAAAATCAAGTAAAAAAGCATTTATTTCTTCAATAAAGTTATGAACGTTCAATAATCATCTGGTAAACTAAAAAATTGTTAGACAGTGATTTGTAATAATTGATTCCCTAATTTAGGAGGGTTTATTAGGAATCCACTTGATTTCCTCCGCTTCTAAGTCTTTAGACAATTTTCGTGCCAACACAAAAATAAAGTCCGACAAGCGATTCAAATAAATAAGTACTTCGGGTTGGGTGGGCTGATCTGCGTTGAGTTTAGATACATTTCTCTCAGCACGGCGACAAATACAGCGCGCAATATGACAGAATGACACGGTTTGATGGCCTCCGGGCAAAATGAAATGCGTCATTGGAGGCAACGCCAAATTCATTGCATCAATTTCTGTTTCTAAAAATGTAATCGCATCCGCTTGTAGTAAAGTGATTCCGAGACGTTTTCTTTTAGATGCATCCTTCAGTTTCTCTGGATCGGTTGCCAAAAGAGAACCAATAATAAACAATTGGTTTTGTATTTCAATGAGTGTGGTTTTGCGATCCTTAGAAATCGCCTGATCGCGGATCAAACCGAGGTAGGAGTTCAACTCATCGACGGTGCCGTAGCAATCTATTCTCAAATCATGCTTTGGTATGCGGGTACCTCCAACGAGTCCCGTGGTTCCTTTATCTCCTGTTTTTGTGTAGATTTTCATGAGTCTATATCTATTAGTTTAAGCGCACATGCTGCCTGCCTGCCGAAGGCAGGTTCGCTAGTAGTGATTTCCTTGGGTGATAATAATTTTAGCATGCTCGTTTCGTACGTTATTTTGAGCTATAAAGTTAAAAGTAATATTTCAATCACCAAGCAATTAGAGTCTTATTGTGAAATGTTCTTTGGGTTGTTCGGTTCTAAAAAATAACAGTCCCCAATAAAAGGCGTCAATAGACACAGACACTTCCGACTGAGATTTCAACTGATTCCAGTGTTCAATTCTGGTTTTAGTTCCTCGTATGGAAGGGATAAGGATCAAGGAATCTCTGTGGTAAATTTGAAACAAGACAGATATCGAGTGCAATTCAATGGTTTTTAAATCGAGATAAATCAAACAAGGAGTTTTTAAAATTTCTTGCTTTTTATTGATTAAATCGTCAATCGTTTTGAATGTAGATACGTTTTGTAACAGGTTTAAGGCCTGCTTAAGTTTTGGATCAATGGTGTCAGGGACAAAACAGTTCTCAAAACCAAAATGAGCGCCTAAGCGTACTAAGAACTTTGACTTTGAATCCTTAGAAGAAAGCTGTTGATAAACATTGTGGTTTGTGTAGTCATAAAAACAGTTGGTAACCAAATCAAACACAAAGGGGGAGTGGACGCCATGTTGATTTTTGGAGTGCCACAAAAATTTAATATATGATAACAGTCGTTTCAATTTAGTTTTTCATTTAATTCTAACCACCTTAGTTCTTTTTCTTCTATTACATCATTTAAGATTTTCAATTCGTCAGAAAGCGCTCCGATAGTGTCCATATCAATCTCTGGAACGAGGAATTTTGCTTCCGATTCTTTTTTGTCAAACTCAAGTGATTTCAATTTGCTCTCCAAATTTTTGAGTTCTTTTTGTTCGTTAAAACTTAATTTAGCTTCGGATTGACTCTCTGTAGAAACCTTTGAAGCTGTTATTTTCTTGGGTTCAGCCGCCACCGGCGTACTGTCTTCATAAGTTCTGAAATCGGAATAATTTCCTGGGAAATCTTCCACCATGCCTTCGCCACGAAACACAAATAAATGATCGACAATTTTATCCATAAAATAACGGTCATGCGAAACCACTAACAAACAACCCGGAAAATCGAGTAAGAAGTTTTCCAAAACATTCAGCGTTACAATGTCTAAATCATTGGTTGGCTCATCGAGAATTAGAAAGTTAGGATTTTGAATCAATACCGTACATAGATACAGGCGTTTTCGTTCGCCACCACTCAATTTTTCTACAAAATCATATTGTTTTTTTCGACTGAATAAAAAACGTTCAAGCAATTGTTGGGCACTAATTTGCTTGCCTTTCATCAGAGGAATGTATTCTCCAAATTCACGAACCACATCAATGACTTTTTGCATTGGTTTCGCTTTGATCCCATCTTGCGTATAATAGCCAAACTTGATGGTTTCCCCTTGAATGATTTTACCGCTATCGGGCTTTAATTCCCCAGTAATCATGTTCAAAAAGGTTGATTTCCCTGTCCCATTTTTACCAATAATTCCAATCCGTTCTCCACGTTGAAATACGTATTCAAATTTGTCTAAAATGACTTTTTCCTCAAACGCTTTAGAGACTTTATAAATCTCTAAAATTTTACTTCCCAAGCGTTCCATGTTGATTTCCAACTGAACCTCATGATCGTTTCGACGCTTGCTGGCACGTTCTTTTATTTCATAAAAATCATCGATTCTAGATTTGGATTTGGTCGTACGTGCTTTTGGCTGACGACGCATCCACCCAAGTTCTTTTTTAAAGAGTTGTTTGGATTTATTAGTTTCGATGGCTTCACGTTCAATACGCTCTTCTTTTTTCTCGAGGTAGTAAGAGTAGTTTCCTTTATAATTATAAATACAGCCTTCGTCTAATTCGATAATTTCGGAACAAACGCGCTCTAAGAAATACCGATCATGCGTAACCATAAACAGGGTGATGTTTTCCTTTGCAAAAAACGATTCCAACCATTCAATCATTTCTAAATCCAAATGGTTTGTCGGCTCATCCAAAATAAGTAAATCGGGTTTGCTTAAAAGGGTATTGGCCAATGCCAAACGTTTTTGCTGTCCCCCAGAAAGTTCACTCACTTTTTGGCTCAAATTCTCAAGTTTTAACTTGAAAAGTATTTGGGTGTATTGGGTTTCAAAATCCCAAGCTTGGTAGCGCTCCATATCATCAAAAGCGGTTTGATAAAGATTGCTGTCTTCTGGATTTTCAAGTGCTGCATGGTAGGTGTTGATGACTTTTAAAATCGGATTGTCCGAATTAAAAATCGTTTCCTCAATCGTTAGGGTTTGATCTAAAACAGGTTCTTGCGATAAAAAAGTAGTTCGCAGCCCTTTTCGATATATGATTTGACCCGTATCCGGTGCATCTTTTCCTGAGAGAATATTTAAAATAGACGTTTTTCCAGTCCCATTTTTGGCAACAAAAGCTATTTTTTGATCTTTATGAATACTAAAAGAAAGGTCTTCGAACAGATTAAGTTCGCCATACGATTTCGATATATTTTCTACGTTGAGATAATTCAAAATTTTGTTTTTACAAAGAAAGGATAATTATACACGAATTGCAGCCTTGAAATGATGAATTAAAAATAAATATCGCACACAAACAGCAATCAGAACTGGAATTAATCCAATTGCAAAGGATTGTACCCCTGTAATCCAATGCAGCCCCATCAAAGATAGAAGCAATATAAGGAATTTTAAATAACTCAGTCCACGGTTGTTTAATTTTGATTTACGAATGGACGGAAGGAATAAAAGATTGAGGGCACAGGCCCATAAAAGGTTGTAATTATAAGCGGTTGTCTGATGGTCGGTTGCGAACCAAAGCAGCAATAAAAGTACGCCAACGCTCCCCGTAAAGGCAAACAAACCAACATCGAGCCATTTGCTGCGCGTGTTGTTTTTGTAATCGTTATAGGTAATGAAGAGCATAATAAGTGCTAGAATTCCCAAGATAAAAAGGGGACTGCTAAAGAAGTTGTTTTGTGTAATTTTATCAGACGGACTCAGTGTTTTTGAGGCGGTCACTAGTTTTGAATCGTCTGTTTTTAAACGTGCATTTTCAAGCAGTTGGTGTAAGTGTTTAGGTAAAAACATATGTTCCTCGACACTGGCAATCTGGTCTATTTTTGAACCCAAGGCGATGTCAATTCCAAAGCTTCCCCAAGAATTTTGATTCAAATCGGAACGAATTAAATTTCTAAATGAAAACAGTTTAAAGTTAGGAGCAGGGTTATACACGACTTGGTAGTCGAGTGTAGTTTCAATGCCGTCTTTTATTTTGGTAGCACAATTATTATAGAAAAAATCATAAGGATAATTTTTATTTTCTGGTTTGATATTTTCTTTTAACAGATTGTAAAGGTCTGTTTTTTGTTTTGAAGTTAGATTTAAAATTTGCTCTTTAACACTTCGGTTTTGATATTGATAGTACCCAAAAAAGGTTTCAAATTTAGATTGACTGATTTGATAGTCAAGTTTTCCTTGTGCGAATTTCAAATAAAAATTTTCTGTTTCAAAGTCATACCGACCGTAGTCAAACACAATGTCAAATTTGTAAACAGGATCTTTGATCCGAATCGCATTGTGTCCAAAAGCATCGTTTAAAGAAGTGCCTGGACCAATGGTTAGAATACTGATTTTAGACTCGGTCGTCAACTCAAGTTGTGCGTTGGCTGAGAAGGTTATCCATACAATTAAAAGGGTGATTAATTTTTTAAAGTCCATTATCTAAAGATGCTTAAATCGATTTTGAGAGAAAATACATTGGAGTATAAGGCGGCACTTTGATCGCCAATATCCGTAAAGGCGTAGTCCAAGTATATGCCATTATATTTGAATCCGACGCCAAAATTAGGTTGAAAGGTTAAAGGCGTAGAGTTGTCAATTTGTAATTCATTTTGAAAATTCCCGACCCCTGCTCTAAAAAACACGAGATCTGTATATCCAAATTCAAGGCCTAAAGCAGGATTGATACTGACAAAGGAGGAGGAGATCACATCGTTGTTTTCTTCAAACCGACAGATTAGATCCACTTCAGTTCTCAGTGTGTAATCGTAATTAAAGGTAAAGAGTTTCGACATTCCAAGTTGCAATTTAGGAAGTGTGAGTTCTGTCGCTTCAGGTTCTTCTTGATTTTGCCCTGGGATGGCATCTTTAATATCTTGTAACCGTTCCTCATTAATCGCCCACGCATTAAAGGTGGTAGTGACGTCTCTTGCCATCAAACCAAATTTCCAATCATTGGATTCAAACTGAATTCCTAAATCCAAACCAAAACCCCATGACGTTGCGAAATCGCCAATAATACGTCGAATCACTTTCGCATTCACGCCGTAATTCCATCCGGGAACAGGGAGTTTTCTCGCAAAAGAAAATGTAAGTGCATAATCTGCTGCCGAAAATAAATTAATCCGATCGTAATTGATCACGCCTTGTTGGTCTATAAGTTTTGTAGTATCTAAAATATCATCGACTCCAAACCGAATTAACGAAAGCCCGACTGCTGTGCGGTCATCTAAAGGCATGGCAAAAGCGATGTAATTATAGTTTGCAATATTGGCAAAATAACTGGAGTGCATGATGGCAGCCTCACTGTCTTCTAAATGCACCAAGCCCGCAGGATTCCAGTAGCCAGAATTTACATCATCTGAAGATGCGACCACGGCATTGCTCATTCCCAAAGCAGACGCATCGACCCCAATATTCAAAAATTCATTTGAATATTTTCGAGTACTTTGAGACACCATGACTAGGGGTGTCAAAATTATTAAGACAAATTTTAATATTTGCAAGGGCTTTTTTTAAATGAACTGATAAACACTAATGTAAACTCTGTTTTTTTTTAGATATTGTTGTTTATTTACTGAAAACAAAAATAGTTTATTATTTTTACTAATTAAATACAATCTATCGTGAAATCATATATCCCTCATTTTATTACATTATTAAATCTATTCTCTGGCTGTGTGGCCGTAATTTTTGCTTTAGAAGGCAATATGAAACTCACCGCCTTTTTTGTGTGTCTTGGTATTTTCTTTGATTTTTTTGACGGGCTTCTGGCTCGTAAATTAAACGTCCAAAGTGAACTCGGTGTGCAATTGGATTCTCTGGCAGATATGGTTACCAGTGGTTTGGTACCTGGTTTGGTGCTCTTTCACTTATTAGGGTTAGCGCCGCAGCTCTCTTGGGAAACCTACAATTTACTCCCTTATTTTGGGTTGTTAGTCACCTTGGCATCGGCATTCCGTTTGGCAAAATTTAATATCTCTACCAATCAATCAGATGCGTTTATTGGATTGCCAACGCCCGCAAATGCGCTCTTGATTATTTCTTTGCCCTTAATTTTAGAGTATCAACACAGCGATGCAATCAATGCCATTATTTTAAATCCTTGGTTTCTCATCGTGTTGACCTTGGTGAGTTGTTATTTGTTAAATGCACCGATTAAACTGATTGCCTTAAAATTTAAAACATGGAATTTTAAAGACAATGCCTCTCGCTATATATTGATTGTAATGTCGGTAGCCATTCTTGCTATTTTTCAATTTGCAGGGATTCCACTTGTCATTGTAGCATACATCCTTTTGTCAATCTTTTCGAAGTAATTATTAAATAAACACCTCATTTTATGGCTTCAGGCTTTTTTGCATTATTGGATGATATTTCTGTTCTTATGGACGATGTGCTTATGATGAGTAAAATATCGGCTAAAAAAACAGCAGGCATCCTTGGCGATGATTTAGCCGTCAATGCAGAAAAAGCATCTGGCTTTGTATCTTCTAGAGAATTGCCTGTGTTGTGGGCCATTACAAAAGGCTCTTTTTTCAATAAACTGATTATTTTGCCTTTTGCCTTTTTACTCAGTGCATTTTTACCTTCGGTAATTACATTTATATTGATTTTAGGGGGACTCTATTTAGCCTATGAAGGCGTTGAAAAGATTCTTGAATACATCGTTCCACACAAACATACGGTTGTTAAGGGAGCTTCTGAAGCAATGTCTGAAATAGAAATTTTAGCATTAGAACAAAAGAAAGTAAAATCAGCCATTCTAACGGATTTCATCTTATCCATTGAGATCATTATCATTGTTTTAGGAACTGTACTGGACCAGTCGATAACGATTCAAATAATTGTGGTGAGTATTATATCTATGATTGCCACGGTTGGTGTATACGGAGTTGTGGCACTCATTGTCCGTATGGACGATTTTGGATTGAAGTTAATACAAATGAGTAAGGGCAAAAAAAACAGCATTCATATGATAGGAGTGACCTTAGTGAATGCGTTGCCAGTGGTTATTAAATCTTTGTCGGTCGTTGGAACGGTTGCACTTTTGCTGGTCTCTGGTGGGATATTCATTCACAACATCGAAATTTTTCATCACCTTTTAGAAAGTTTTCCAGGGATTTTAAGGGATTTGGTATTTGGACTCAGCGCAGGAATCATCACCCTTTTAGTAGTGAAACTATCGAAGCGGGTTGTAAAACCGTTTTTGAAAAAAGCTTAAGGGGGTCTAAAACTCTAATTTTTTCTTACGTAACTCAAAATTTTGACCGAGATAGACTTTCCGTACCATTTCATCATTGGCAAGTACTTCGGGTTTTCCAGCTTTAAGAATACTCCCTTCAAACATTAAATAGGTCCGGTCGGTAATGGCCAAAGTTTCTTGCACATTGTGATCCGTAATTAAGATGCCAATATTTTTCTTGGTCAGTCTAGCAATAATTCGCTGAATGTCTTCTACTGCCACGGGATCTACCCCAGCAAAGGGTTCATCGAGGAGTATAAAACTTGGGTCGGTTGCTAATGCACGCGCAATTTCGGTACGTCTTCGTTCTCCTCCAGATAACAAATCGCCTCTGTTAGTTCTGATGTGTCCCAGACTGAATTCATCAATCAAAGATTCCATCTTATCAACTTGTTCTTTTTTAGAAAGCTTTGTCATTTGAAGCACACTCAAAATATTGTCTTCAATGCTTAATTTCCGAAAGACGGAAGCCTCTTGCGCAAGGTATCCAATACCGCTTTGGGCTCTTTTGTACATTGGGTAGTTCGTAATGTCTTTATCATCTAAATAGATGGCACCACCGTTGGGTTTAATCAAACCAACAGCCATGTAAAAAGAAGTTGTTTTCCCAGCACCATTAGGTCCTAGCAATCCAACAATTTCACCTTGATTGACTTCAAGTGAAACATCCTTTACTACCTTTCGTCCGTTATAGGACTTCATCAAATTTTCGACTCTTAATTTCATTCGTTTGCTTAAAGAATTTTAAAAATAGTAAAATGAAACAGACTATCCATCAACTCTGGGTACTTTATATTAAATTTAACTTGACTTATTTTTGTAATTCATTTCATAAAAAACAGTGCAAACCGCAAAAACTTCAATAATTAAACCTATAGAAAGCACAATACTTGAATATTCAAACTTCAGAACTTTTAGTAAAGCCCCTGTAAATACAAAAACGATTCCTGTTACTAATAACATTATTGATTTCTTCATAATATAAATTAGGCTTCTAAAAGATCTAAGTATTCATAAGCCTTTCTTAAATGCGGTATGACAATGGTACCTCCTACAAGGGTGGCGATGCTCAATGCTTCTGAAATTTGCGCTCTGCTCAAGCCTTCTTCGTGGCATTTTTCTAGATGGTAGCGTACACAATCATCACAACGTAAAACAGTAGAAGCAACAAGTCCTAGCAATTCTTTGGTTTCAGTGTTTAAAGCCCCTTCCTGAAAAGCGTTGGTATCTAAATTAAAGATGCGTTTGATCACGGTATTGTTTTCTGCAAGAATTTTGGTATTCATTTTCTTGCGATACGCATTAAATTCCTCTACTTCATTCGCCATTTTTTTCTTTTCTTTTTTGGTTTCTTAACACTAGTTTTGAGATGAGTATGCTCACTTGATACAAGATCAATACGGGGATTGCAACAATGACTTGACTGGCAATATCGGGCGGGGTAATGATAGCCGCAAAAATAAGCACAATAACCAAGGCATACTTTCTGTTTTTTCGTAGAAATTCAGGAGTAACCAATCCTATTTTAGTAAGGAAATAAATAATAATAGGAAGTTCAAAAATAAATCCAGACGCGAGTGTGGACGCACGTATGAGCCCTATATAAGAGTTTAAATCAAAATCGTTGTGCACTTGTTCGGCCACAGAATAGGTTCCTAAAAAGTTAATAGAAAGCGGACATACAATGTAGTAACCAAATAAGACCCCGATAAAAAATAATACAGAGGAGATGAAAATAAACCCTCTTGAGCTGTTTTTTTCTTTGTTATAAAGTCCAGGGCTGATAAACTTCCAGAATTCATAAAGTACGTAGGGGAATGCAACGATCAACCCAAACGTAATGGAAGTCCAAATGTGTGCAGAAAACTGCCCAGCCATCGTTCGACTTTGAACTTCAAAATCAAAATTAGTGTCACAAAAACTTTCAAATCCTAATAATTTTGAGGTATTGCAAAGAAATTCATAGGTAAAAAAATCAGCTTTTGTAGGGCCAAAAATAAGGATGTCAAATATAAAGCCTTTCGCTAAAAAAGCCGCTGTGGCTGCCACCATGATAGCACCCAAAGCTCTGATAATATGCCATCTTAATTCTTCAAGATGATCTAAAAACGACATTTCTTTTTGTATTCCCATATCTAGATAATTCCTTCTTTTATAAGGTCATGAATATGAATCACACCTGCATAGTTCCCTTGGTCTTCAACCAAGAGTTGCGAGATTTTGTGGGTGTCCATTAACTCCATAGCATCAATTGCCATGGCATCGATGGTAATGGATCGTGGGTTTTTACTCATAATATCTTCCGCCTTTAGTTGCGATAAGTCTTCCGTTACTGACAGCATACGTCTTAAATCCCCATCAGTAATAATTCCAACAATTTTATCGGCGAGGGTCACAGCGGTCACCCCTTTACGTTTTTCTGAAATTTCTACAATAACATTCTTAATGCTCGCATCAGGACGCACTGCGGGTACTTCGTTCAACGCTAAGATATCTCGTACTTTTAAAAACAATTTTTTTCCTAAGGCACCTCCGGGATGGTATTTTGCAAAGTCATCTTTTGTAAAGCCGCGAAGTTCTAATAAACAAACGGCTAAGGCATCTCCAATAACCAACTGTGCTGTTGTGCTCGTCGTTGGAGCCAAATTAATAGGGCAGGCTTCTTTCTCGACATAAGAATTGAAAACAAAATCGGCTTGTTCAGCCAATACAGATTTTTGGTTTCCTGTGATAGCTATCAAAGTGTTTCCTGCATTTTTCAAAAAGGGGATGAGTACTTTTATTTCAGGCGTGTTTCCACTTTTAGAAATACAGATCACAATATCATCGGCTAGAATAAGCCCTAAATCGCCATGAATGGCGTCTGCGGCATGCATAAATACAGATGGAGTTCCCGTAGAATTGAGGGTTGCCACGATTTTATTTGCAATAATGGCACTTTTTCCAATCCCTGTTATAATGACACGGCCTGTAGAATTGTAGATTAATTCAACAGCTTCTGCAAATGTATCATCGATAAAATCTGCTAGTTGAGAGATTGCTAAGCTTTCAATTGCAATGGTTTCTTTTGCTAATGCGACTATGGATTTTTTTGAACTCAATTTTATTATATTTTGGTTGTGTACTTATTTAAATATATCTACCTTTAATTCACGGTACAAAAAAACAAAAAAATTAGGAGTGTTCCCGAATTTATTCCAATTTTGATTCAATTAACCACGTTTTTTTTTAATTAAGATAAGAAATTAAGCATAAATGAGTATTTCGACTAAAGAATTACATACAGCACTCAAAACCTTTTTCGGGTTTGATAAATTTAAAGGACTGCAAGAACAAGTCATTGTTAGTATTTTAGAGAAAAAAAACACCTTTGCCATTATGCCAACAGGCGGCGGAAAGTCACTTTGTTATCAATTACCAGCGCTGATGCAAGACGGAACAGCCATTGTGGTCTCTCCATTAATAGCACTCATGAAAAATCAAGTGGATGCGATTCGAGGTATTTCGGATTACGAAGGGATTGCGCATGTATTGAATTCTTCCTTAAATAAAACCGAAATAAAACAAGTGAAATCAGATATAGAATCTGGAATCACTAAACTTTTATACGTCGCTCCAGAGTCGCTTTCAAAAGCAGAAAATATTGAATTCTTAAGAGGGCAAACAGTTTCATTTATGGCGGTGGATGAAGCACACTGTATCAGTGAATGGGGACATGATTTCAGACCTGAATACAGAAACTTAAAACACATCATTACTCAAATAGGGGATAACATTCCAATCATTGGATTGACAGCAACAGCGACGCCTAAGGTTCAAGAAGATATTCTTAAGAATTTAGGGACAACAGATTCTCAAACGTTTAAAGCGTCTTTTAATAGACCCAACTTATTTTACGAGATACTTCCCAAAACAGATCAGGTTGATAATGACATCATCCGATTTGTAAAACAGAACGAAGGAAAATCTGGAATTATATACTGTTTAAGCAGAAAACGCGTCGAAGGATTGTCGCAAATCCTTCAGGTAAACGGGATCAAAGCCGTGCCGTATCACGCAGGCTTGGATGCCAAAACACGCTCTAAACATCAAGATATGTTTTTGATGGAAGACACGGATATTGTGGTGGCAACCATTGCTTTTGGAATGGGGATCGATAAACCCGATGTGCGTTTTGTGATTCATCATGACATTCCAAAAAGTATTGAAAGTTATTATCAAGAAACAGGCCGTGCAGGTCGTGATGGAGGTGAAGGACATTGTTTGGCGTATTACGCTTATAAAGACATTGAGAAACTTGAGAAATTCATGTCAGGGAAACCTGTTGCCGAACAAGAAATTGGCTTTGCGTTGTTGCAAGAAGTGGTCGCAATGGCTGAAACATCCATGTCGAGACGGAAGTTTATTTTACATTATTTTGGAGAAGCATTCGATACGGAAACAGGGGATGGGGGCAATATGGATGATAATGTTCGGAACCCGAAGCCACAGACGGAAGCGATTGAGGAAGTTCAATTAATGCTTGAAATTGTAGCACATACCCACGAAAAATATAAAAGTAAAGACCTAGTCAATGTGATCATAGGTCATGACAATGCGCTTATAAAATCGCACCGTACCAACGAGTTGCCATTTTTTGGAAAAGGCAGCAATCACGATGTGCTGTATTGGATGGCACTGATCAGACAGGCACTTGTTGCGGGTTACTTACGCAAAGACATTGAAACCTATGGCGTCTTAAAACTCACTCCTAACGGACGTGAATTTATCGAGCAGCCAAAGTCGTTTATGATGACGGAAGACCATACTTATAACATAGAATCGAATCGTAATTATAACAATTCTTTAGATTTAGTTGATGTAGCACTCATGCGGATGCTTAAAGATCTTCGTAAATCCAATGCAAAAAAACTGGGCGTCCCTCCATTTGTGATTTTTCAAGATCCATCGCTCGAAGATATGGCGCTTAAATATCCAATCACAATAGAAGAACTTTACCATATTCATGGGGTTGGCGAAGGAAAAGCTAAGCGCTATGGCAAAGATTTTGTAAATCTCATAAAGCGTTACGTCGACGAAAATGACATTGAACGCTTGGAGGATATGATTATCAAGTCCACCGGTTTAAACTCCTCGTTGAAACTTTATATCATTCAAAATATTGACAGAAAATTACCTCTTGACGATATTTCTTCTGCGAAAGGAATGAATATGGCTGATTTTATTAGAGAACTAGAAGCCATTGTATTTTCTGGTACCAAATTAAACATCAATTATTGGATTGATGAAATATTTGATGAAGATCAACAAGAGGAAATTCATGACTATTTTATGGAGTCTGAATCCGATGATATAGAAGCGGCTATTGAAGAATTTGATGGGGAATATGACGATCAAGAATTGCGTTTGTATCGCCTTAAATTTATAAGTGAAGTGGCAAATTAATTGTTTTTTCACAAAACCATTCCGGAACCTTTTTTGTTTATAATTCCTTCCTATCTTTGCAGCTATTAAAAAATTAATAATACACACTCATGAACGACGGCTTATACGCAAAATTCAACACCTCTAAAGGGGACATTTTAGTAAACTTAGAATTTCAAAAAACACCTGGAACAGTTGGTAATTTCGTTGCCCTAGCGCAAGGAAACTTAGAAAATTCTGTAAAAAATCAAGGAGACCCGTATTACAACGGTCTAAAATTTCATAGAGTCATTCCAGATTTCATGATTCAAGGGGGCTGTCCTCAAGGAACAGGTACAGGGAATCCAGGGTATAAATTTGACGATGAATTTCATCCCGATTTAAAACATGACAAACCGGGTATATTATCTATGGCCAATGCAGGCCCTGGAACCAATGGAAGTCAGTTTTTTATTACACACATACCAACCGATTGGTTAGATGGAAAACACACTGTATTTGGAAACGTGATTGAAGGCCAAGATAAAGTCGATACAATTGCTCAAGGAGATATTTTAGAAACTTTAGAAATCATAGCAGTTGGAGCCGAAGCAGAGGCATTTCAAGCTGTAGAAGCTTTTAGAACTTTTGAAGGATCAAGAGAAAAAAATCTAGCAAAAGCAAAAGCAGCTGTTGAGGCTGAATTAGATAATTTAGCTGCTGGCTTTGAAAAAACAGAAAGCGGTCTTCGTTACCAAATACTTCAAAAGGGGAGTGGTTCAAAAGCTGCAAAAGGTGCTACAGTTTCAGTGCATTACAAAGGACAATTGACGGATGGTACTGTATTTGATTCCTCTTACAAAAGAAAAGAACCGATTGAATTTGCCCTTGGAACAGGTCAAGTAATTTCAGGTTGGGATGAAGGTGTTGCGCTTTTAAATGTAGGAGACAAGGCACGTTTTGTCATTCCAAGTCATTTAGGTTATGGAGCTCAAGGCGCTGGTGGAGTGATTCCTCCAAATGCAAACTTAATATTTGATGTTGAATTGGTTGAGGTCAAATAACTCGATTTAAATTCTAATAAATTAATTTTACAAAAAGCACCTTTAGGGTGCTTTTTGTATTTTATATAAAGTGTTCATAAACAACTCCCATTAATCCTTAAAGTTTCAATACTTATTTGTAAATTTGTTCGCGTTTAACAACGCATAATGACAGACACAACTACGAAATATATTTTTGTTACAGGAGGCGTAAGCTCTTCGTTAGGTAAAGGAATTATTGCTGCATCTTTAGCAAAATTACTTCAAGCCCAAGGCTACCGCGCAACAATTCAAAAATTAGATCCTTATATTAATATTGACCCAGGTACGTTGAATCCTTATGAACATGGCGAATGCTATGTCACAGATGATGGTGCTGAAACAGATTTAGATTTAGGGCATTATGAACGCTTTTTAAATGTGCCTACCTCACAAGCAAACAATGTAACCACAGGTCGTATTTATCAAAGTGTCATTGACAAAGAACGTCGTGGTGAATTTTTAGGGAAAACGGTACAAGTCATTCCTCACATCACAGATGAAATCAAACACCGTATTCAAATTTTAGGAAAATCGGGCGATTACGACATCGTAATTACAGAGATAGGTGGTACTGTTGGTGATATTGAATCCTTGCCATATGTTGAAGCTGTACGTCAGCTTAAATGGGAAATGGGCAATGAAAACGCACTGGTCATTCATTTAACCTTGATCCCTTATTTATCTGCTGCGGGCGAGCTGAAAACAAAACCCACACAACACAGTGTCAAAACCTTGATGGAAAGTGGAGTACAAGCCGATATTTTGGTTTGTAGAACCGAACATAAACTCAGTGATAGTATCCGTACTAAACTGGCACGTTTTTGTAATGTCAAAAGAGAAGCCGTCATCGAATCTATTGATGCATCCACCATATACGATGTGCCAAATCTAATGTTGGAAGAAGGTTTAGATAAAGTAGTTTTAGAGCAATTAAACTTAGAAAGTCATGTACCAGATTTAACCTCATGGAACAATTTCTTAGCAAAACATAAAAACCCTAAAAGTGAGGTCGTTATAGGGTTGATTGGAAAATATGTAGAACTTCAAGATTCGTATAAATCAATATTAGAATCCTTTATTCATGCCGGTGCTGCCAATGAAGTAAAGGTTAAAGTCGAGTCGATTCATTCTGAATACCTTCAACCAGAAAACATTGCTGCAAAACTATCTCATTTAGATGGCGTATTGGTCGCTCCTGGATTTGGAGAACGAGGAATTGAAGGAAAAATAGAAGCGATTCGTTATGTAAGAGAACACCAAATTCCATTTTTCGGAATCTGTTTGGGAATGCAAATGGCAACCATTGAGTTTTCGCGAAACGTTTTAGGATTGGCTGAAGCAAATTCAGTCGAAATGGATCCTGATACGCCACACCCTGTCATAGACATCATGGAAGCTCAGAAAAAAATCACCGAAAAAGGAGGTACCATGCGTTTGGGCTCTTGGAAATGTGATCTTTTAGAAAACACAAAAATCGCATCGGTTTATAATACGACCTCTATCATGGAGCGTCACAGACACCGCTACGAGTTCAACAACGCATACAAAACACAACTTGAAAACGCTGGCATGAAAGCCACTGGTTTTAATCCTGAAACCGGCCTTGTTGAGGTTATTGAAATTCCATCACACCCTTGGTTTGTAGGCGTTCAATACCACCCAGAATATAAAAGTACCGTTGCCAATCCACACCCGTTGTTTTTGGCTTTTGTAAAAGCAGCTTTAAAACATAAAACAAAAAAATAATAGTATTTATTTGGTAGACCACAGAGCTGTGGATATCAATTAAAATTTAAAAAATTATGGAAGAAAAGAAATTAGACATAAATTCAATCATTGGGTTTTTACTTATAGGTGGTATTTTATTGTATATGCTATGGCAAAATCAACCCACCCCAGAACAACTTGCTGAACAAGAAGAAGCCAAGCAAGAACAATTAGCAACCGAAGCCGCCAATCAAACTGCTGCGGAATTGACTATTACTGACAATTCAAGCAACAACCAACTGCCTACGGATTCGCTAGGACTAGCCAGTCTAAAAAATAAGATTGGAGATTTCGCTTATGCGTTAACACTCCCTTCAGCAACTAATAATATTACAACTTTTGAAAACGAAGTTTTAGCCCTTAAAATAGATAATAAAGGTGGATTTATTTCCGAAGTAAAACTGAAAAGTTATGTCAATCACGATTCAGTCCCCGTCTATTTAATTAAAGATGGCAGTTCTGTATTTAATTTGAATTTTGCAACATCCGATAACCGTACACTCAATTCGACGAATTTATACTTTCAACCAACGTTGAGCACCTCAGGAGATAACCAAGTGCTTTCCATGCGCCTTAAAGTTTCAGAAACCCAATTTTTGGAATACCGCTACGAGTTGAAACCAAACGATTATATGTTAGGATTCTCTGTGAAATCACAAGGATTGTCAAACGTTTTAAACACCTCTCAAGACGTTCAGCTTGACTGGAAATTCAAAGCCCACAGACAAGATCAAAGTGTTTCGTTTGAAAACAGATACACCCGTTTGACCTATCAACATGAAGGAGATAAAATCAATAAATTATCTCAAACAGGTGAAGATGATGAAACAGAATCTGATATAGCTTGGCTTTCTTTTAGACAACATTTCTTTAGCACGATTTTAGTGCCAGACGCACCGTTTAAAACAGCCGATCTAAAGTCCTTCGATTTAGTGAAGGACGAAACCGTAGATACCCTTTTCACAAAACGCTATGAAGTACAACTTCCATTGAGTTTTTCAGGGGGTGAGTTAGCGCATAACATGAACATCTATTACGGCCCGACCTATGATGACATTTTAAGTAAATACGACCGAAATTTTGAAGCCAGCATCCCATTTGGATGGGGTATTTTTGGATGGATTAATAAAGCGGTTTTCAGTCCTTTGTACGCTTGGTTGACTAACTATTTATCGTACGGAATCGCCATTATTGTCATGACCATCATGGTGAAAATTGTATTGTCATTTGTGCAGTACAAGCAATTCTTGTCTCAGGCTAAAATGAGAATTTTAAAGCCAGAACTGGATGCCATTCGCGAGAAATACAAGAACAATAAAATGAAGGCGCAACAAGAAACAATGGCGGTTCAAAACAAAGCAGGAGCCAGTCCACTGAGCGGTTGTTTGCCAGGAATGTTGCAGATGCCTGTATTCTATGCCTTATTTATGTTTTTCCCAATAGCCTTTGAATTACGTCAAAAATCATTTTTATGGGTCGATGATTTAAGTTCTTATGATTCTATCGCCGAACTACCTTATAACATTCCTTTTTATGGCGATCATATTAGCTTATTTCCAATTTTAGCATCTATTGCCATCTTCTTTTATATGAAGATGACCACAGGGCAGCAAATGGCAACACAACCCACACAAGAGGGCATGCCTGATATGGGCAAGATGATGAAATATATGATCTATCTGTCTCCAGTCATTATGTTGGTTTTCTTTAACAACTATGCATCTGGATTGAGTTTGTATTACTTTATTTCCAACTTAATTAGTATCGGAATTATGATTGTTATCAAAAACTACATCATTGATGAAGATAAAGTATTGGCTAAAATTCAAGTGAGCAAGGCAAAACCAAAAAAACAAAACCGTTTTCAAAAGAAAATGGCGGATATTATGGCACAAGCTGAGGCACAGAAAGAAGCTCAACAGAAACGGAAGAAGTAATATATAGTACTAAGTATAGAGTATTAAGTATTAAGACTCAAGAAAATAGAGGAGAGAGTAAAGACTGTTAAGTTAAAAGTGGAAAGTGAAGAGTGGCAATCCTACCTTCGGTAGGCTCTTGAAAAGGAGTTGTAGTTCTTCAACAGATTACTTCGTTGTCCATCGTATTTACCCACCGCAGGTGGAATGACGGGTATTAAAAGAGTATAAAGTATTAAGACGTCACAGATCTGAGCGTTTTGAACTTTTCACTTTCCACTTTTCACTTTTCACTTTAAACTTTAAACTTTAAACTTTCCACTTTAGTTTATATTTTCTTTTCTCTCTAGTCATAACTCCTTCTTATAATAATTTGTAAATTTGCAATTAAACCAAGCACACTTAAAAAACAAATGAAAACAGTCGTTGTTGGCCTCTCAGGAGGCGTAGATTCTAGTGTTGCTGCCTATCTATTAAAAGAACAGGGGTACAATGTGATAGGTCTATTTATGAAAAATTGGCATGACGACTCGGTAACCATTTCGAACGATTGTCCTTGGTTAGATGACAGTAATGATGCGATGTTGGTGGCGGAAAAATTAAATATCCCCTTTCAAACCGTTGATTTAAGTGAAGAATACAAAGACAAGATTGTCGATTATATGTTCAATGAATATAAAAATGGGCGCACTCCAAACCCAGATATTCTTTGCAACCGTGAAATTAAGTTTGATGTCTTTCTGAAAATAGCTTTATCTCTCGGGGCTGATTATGTAGCGACGGGTCACTATTGCCGCAAAGGAACGGTTGAAGGGGCTTCAAATCCTGAAATTTACAAACTCCTTTCTGGAGCAGATTCTAATAAAGATCAATCTTATTTTTTATGTCAATTGTCACAAGCACAATTGTCTAAAACCTTATTTCCTATTGGCGAATTAACAAAGCCTGAAGTGCGCGCCATTGCCACAAAATTAGATTTGGTCACCGCTGATAAAAAGGATTCTCAAGGCTTGTGTTTTATAGGTAAAGTTCGCTTGCCAGATTTTTTACAACAACAATTACAACCAAAAGAAGGGCAGATCATTGAAATCCCTGATAGTTTTGAGGATTATAAAACCACACAACCCACCTTTGAATCCAAAGAAGAAGAGTTGGTTTTTAGAGCGCGAAAAATTAAATATGCCACTACTGATGGTGTGGCTGTTGGAACCCATCAAGGGGCTCATTATTTCACAAAAGGACAGCGAAAAGGCTTGGCCGTTGGCGGGACTGTAGAACCGCTTTTTGTCATCGATACCGATGTTGTGGATAATATCATATACACAGGGCAAGGAAAAAACCACCCTGGATTGTACCGATCGGTATTGTTGGTTCAGCCTTCCGAAGTGCATTGGGTACGGACCGATTTAGCAATTAAAATTGGTCAATCACTGCAAGTTATGGCGCGTATTCGCTACCGCCAAAATTTAGAAGCTGCTACCTTATATGCCACAACAGAAGGACTTTATGTTGCTTTTGAGTCGCCTCAATCCGCTATTACCGAAGGACAGTTTGTCGCTTGGTATTTAGAAGATGAATTAGTTGGTTCGGGTGTAATTTCTTAAATTGCTAAACACAAATCTACATACTTATGAAAAAATCCCTTTTTACAGTCGTTTTTTTAATTTGTCAATTGACAGTATTTGCACAGCAAGATGCCTGGGTTTATTTTACAGATAAGCCAAATGCAACCGCCTCGCTTTCAAACCCAATTAGTATTTTAACACAAGCAGCGATTGATCGAAAAGCCAATCATTCAGTCTCCATTGATGAAAGAGATGTGCCTGTTCATGAGCCCTATATTACCCTCATCAAAGCGTCCACAGGAATTACTTACAAAGCCAAATCAAAATGGTTCAATGCCGTTCATGTAAGAGGTTCGGAAGTAGATATCAATGGTTTAATGACCACTCATAATTTTGTAGATGAGATTGTTTTTGCGGATTCAAATTTAAATCCGCGCATGGAATCGGTTCAAAATAAATTTCAACTAGAATCCAGTCTTACTGATTTCACTTACGGAACCACTCAAAACCAAGTAGAAATGCTGAATGTAGATGATTTACATATAGCAAATTATACAGGAGATGGGGTGGTCGTTGCGGTTATTGATGCGGGCTTTCCGAATGTAAATACGATGGCCGGATTTGAGCGTTTACGCAACGCAGGAAATTTGATGGGCGGCTATGACTTTGTAGACAGAACAGCCGCAGTTTATACGTCAACATCGAGTCAACATGGCACACAGGTGTTGAGTACCATGGCTGGTTTTGTACAAGACCAATATGTGGGGACGGCACCAGATGCGACCTACTACCTTTTTAGAACTGAAGATGCACCAACCGAAAATCCAGTGGAGGAAAGTTACTGGGTGGAAGCTGTCGAACGCGCCGATAGTTTAGGCGTACAGGTTATAAATACCTCTTTGGGGTATAAAGGTTATGACAACCCAAATTATAGTTATACAACAGCACAACTAAATGGTACGACGACCTATAGCTCCAAAGGGGCGAATATCGCTTTTGAAAAAGGGTTGATTTTAATAAATTCGGCAGGCAATTCAGGAGCTTCTGGAATTGCAACCCCTGCGGATGCTGCAGGCGTTTTGACGATTGCCGCCGTAGATGGAAATGGAAACTATGCATCGTTTAGTTCTCAAGGCAGTGCCATTCAGCTCACCCAAAAACCAGATGTAGCAGCACGTGGGTCGGGCAGTTATGTCATTAATAGTAGTAATACAATTTCACAATCTAATGGCACCTCATTCAGTTCGCCTATTTTAGCGGGGGGTGTTGCTTCCTTAGTTCAGGCGTTACCAGATGCTACAAATGCAGAAATCATGGCGTATATTCGAGATTCAGCTTCTCAATATTCGAATCCAGATTATTTTCTTGGGTATGGAATTCCAGATTTTCAATCTGCTTTGACCTTAGGATTGAGACATCAGTCCGCCAAACAAATGGAATTTGAAGTCTTTCCCAACCCCGTCCAATCAGATTTATTTATAAAGTTTTCTGAGTCATCAGAGACGATCTCTGTGTCGATTCATAATGTTTTAGGGCAATTGGTGTATAACAATCAACTCAAAAGCATGAACCCGATCAATACTGAAGCGTTTTCAAAGGGACTTTATCTATTAACAATACACATAGAAAATAAAAAATCGATCACGTTTAAGCTCATAAAAGAATAGATGCAAAATAAGATCACCAAACTTTTCGGAATTCAATACCCAATTGTTCAGGCGGGTATGGTTTGGAATAGTGGGTGGAAATTAGCATCTGCGGCAAGCAACGCCGGAATTTTGGGTCTCATTGGTGCAGGATCTATGTATCCAGACGTGCTGAGAACTCATATTCAAAAATGTAAAAAAGCCACCACAAAACCTTTTGGAGTGAACATTCCGATGCTCTATCCCAACATTGAGGAGTTGATGCAAATTATAGTGGAAGAAGGCGTAAAAATTGTTTTTACATCTGCGGGAAATCCAAAGACTTGGACCTCTTGGTTGAAGGAACGTGGTATTATTGTGGTGCATGTAGTGAGCAGTGTAAAGTTTGCCTTAAAAGCACAAGAAGCGGGTGTGGATGCAATCGTAGCTGAAGGTTTTGAAGCAGGTGGTCATAATGGACGTGATGAAACGACCACATTAACGCTGATCCCGATGGTGCGCGCGCAAGTTACAATTCCGTTACTGGCAGCTGGGGGGATAGCGACCGGCAATGGGATGATGGCTGCGATGGCGCTCGGAGCTGATGGTGTCCAGATAGGAAGTCGTTTTGTAGCCAGTAAAGAATCCTCTGCTCACGAAGCCTTTAAAAACGCTGTGCTTTTAGCCAAAGAAGGGGATACCCAATTAACCCTGAAAGAATTAGCACCAGTGCGCCTTTTGAAAAATAAATTTTATCAAGATTTACAAGCGGTATATAAAACGTCTCCAACTCCCCAAGACTTAAAAAATATTTTAGGACGTGCCCGTGCCAAACGAGGCATGTTTGAAGGCGATTTAGAAGAAGGGGAATTAGAAATTGGACAAATTTCAGGACTGATTGATGAAATTGCCTCCGTTTCCGAGATTGTAGATTCCATTTTAACAGAGTTTAAGGCGTGTCAAACACGTATATCAACCATCAATTTAAACAAGTAGAATGACCAATAGAGCTGACCAATTACAAGCATTTGACCGTTTATTAACCATCATGGACGAACTTCGTGAACAATGTCCTTGGGATCAAAAACAAACCATGGAAACCCTTCGACATCTCACTATCGAAGAAACTTACGAATTAGGAGATGCGATTTTGGACAAGGATTTACCAGAAATCAAAAACGAACTTGGCGATCTTTTACTCCACATTGTTTTTTATGCTAAAATAGGAAGTGAAACAAAAGATTTTGATATTTCGGATGTCATCAATAGCATCTGCGAAAAACTCATTCATAGACACCCCCATATTTACAGTGATGTGGTGGTCAAGGATGAAGCTGAAGTTAAACAGAATTGGGAAAATTTAAAGCTAAAAGAAGGCAAAACCAGTGTTCTTCAAGGCGTTCCTAAAAGTTTGCCCGCTTTGGTTAAAGCCAGTCGAATTCAAGAAAAGGTGGCCGGTGTTGGATTTGATTGGGAACATTCTGATCAGGTGTGGGAAAAAGTAGAGGAGGAGATTGGGGAGTTGAAAACTGAAATTGTAAACAAAAACCAAGACGCTATTGAAGATGAATTTGGAGATGTTTTATTTTCATTGATAAACTATGCCCGTTTCCTCGATATCAACCCTGAGAATGCGCTAGAGCGCACCAATAAGAAATTTATCAAACGCTTTCAATACTTAGAAACCAAAGCAAAATCTCTGCAAAAGTCACTTTCGGAAATGACCCTTGCAGAGATGGATGTGTATTGGGAAGAAGCCAAAAAATTGTAATTGGCTACTGCTGAATCATTTTTTTGATCTTAGAATATTTCACGTTCCAAGTTTGTAAAGCGGCTTTATGCTTATCAATATTTTTATGGACTTCTTTAACGAGTGGATTGTCATCTTTCACGTTCGAGAAAAATTGCAAGTTATTCTCTAGCTGATTGATTTCACTTTTGATCTCATCCATCTTTTTTCTAATGAAAACAACCTCGTTGTTAAACAACTTCTGATCTTGAGATAAAGTCTCTAATTTAAGCGTGTATTTTAAGTCGTCCATCGCTTCTTTATCCAAGCCTAGTTTTGAATAGAAACCGTCCAATGTTTTAAAGAATTTACCATCAATAAAACGTTTGCTTTGAACCACATGACCAAGTTTTTTCCATTGACTTGAAAATTCATTTAATGCTTCTAAATTTTTGTCTTTATCATCACTTAGTTCAAATGCTTTAAGCGATTCTAAGAGGTTATTTTTTTGTTCAAAGGCTGCAACTTCTTCTTCAGATCCGTTATTTTTTTGTTCGTGGTAACGGTCAAAAAAGGCATTACATGCGCCTCTAAAACGTTTCCATAACTTATCACTGTCTTTTCGTGGAATATGCCCGATTGTTTTCCATGTGTTTTGAATATTTTTCATCAAAACCAAGGTCGTTTCTAGGTCTTCACTGTCTTTATTTTGCTCAGCAATTTCTACCAATTCTAATTTTTTCTTGTAGTTTTCGGACTGGTCTTTCTTTAAGCTTTTGTAATAGTTGTTTTTATTCTTATTAAACGTTCTCACGGCATCCTTAAAACCAGACCATGTTTTCTCATTTACCTTAGAAGGGACTTTTCCTGTTTTGAAAAAGGCTTCTCTAAGCGTTTCAATTTCTTTGATATTTCCCTGCCAATCTTTGTGAGAATTTATTGTTTTTTCAGAGATGACATTAATTTGAGTGATGATCTCATTTTTAATTTTAAGATTTTCTTCAAACTTCTCTTCCAGTTGATTGTAATAATCCTGACGCTTGTCATTAATCACTTTGGTTGCAGCACTAAATCGATCCCAAAGTTCATCTTTATATTCTTTGGCAACAGGGCCTAATTCTTCTTTCCAAATTTTGTGAAGTGCTTGAAGCTCTCTAAACGCTCTGTTTAAATCGGTTTCATTTGCCAGCTCTTCAGTACTTATTATGATTTTCTGTTTCTGTTCTAAATTATGTTTAAAATCTAAATCTCTAAGATCTCTATTTAGGTGTAAAAAGCCATAAAAAATCTCCACATGGTGGCGGTAATTATTCCATGTATTATTGTTTTCAGTTGAAGGAATTTGTCCTGTATTTCTCCAACGCTCTTGTAAGTTTTTGAATGTTTTGTAGGCAGAGTTAATATCGCCTTCAACATTGATCAATCCTTTAATTTCTTCAATAATTTGTAAACGAATTTCAAGATTTTCGTTAAGCTGTTGCGTTCTATTTTTTTGAAAGGACTGGTGTTTTTCTCTGAATGATTTAGACAATTCGTTGAATTGCTTTTTTAAAGGGCTTATGAATTCGAAATCAATCGCATTCCCACCTTCCGCCAAAAAGGCTTCTTTTTTCTCTGAAATTAAAACGCTGAACTTCGCATTAAAATTATTTTTAACTTCGTTGATACTGTTACGAACACTGTGAATATTCTCCGATTTCAACAGCGTTTCAAATTCTGCTATTAAGTCTTCTAACGACAGGGTTTCAAAATCAACAGCAGATTTTTTTTCTTCAACTGCATCTAAATCTTCATCTGTTTCTTCTGTATCCTCAGCAGAAGCTTCGGAAGTCTCAACTTCTTTTTTAGGCACTTCTTCAGAAGTCTCTTTTTCTGTAGAACTGGTGGGTTCCACCACCTTTTCAGGGGTTTCTGTGGATTCCTCTTTAGGTGTTTCGGAACTTGTGACTTCTTCTGGAGGAGTTTCCTCAGAAGTTGTAGGGTTCTCTGTTGAACTTTGTTCTTGGGGAGTGGCGTTTAGGTTATCTCCATCTGCATCTTGCAGGTTATCATGCTCTGACATATCTTTCAATGTTTTAGTGTTTAAATGACTTGAAGCATAAATATAACATTATCCCTCTAAACCACAAATTATATAATTCTTTTAAATTACTTTTTTAATTATGAATTCCATATCTCCCACGATTTCTCTGCTTGCAAACGAAGCATTTCGAGTCCGTTGAGAGTCGTTGCATTCTTTGCTTTTCCGTGTTTTAGAAATAAAGTTTCTTCAGGATTGTAAATCAAATCAAACAGTAAATGGTTTGAAGTGATGTGTTCATAAGGAATGGTTGGGCATTTGTGTATTTCAGGAAATGTTCCTAAAGGGGTACAGTTGATGATGATTTGGTAGTTCTCAATCCCTTCGATTGCTAAGGATTCATAGGAGTATTTAACCCCGGACGATGGGGTTCTGGAAACATACTCAAAATGTATGTCCAATTTTTTCAAAGCAAAAGCGACGGCTTTTGAGGCACCTCCAGTTCCTAAAATCAAAGCCCTTTTGTGATGAGATTTGAGATGGGGTTTTAAACTATTTTCAAACCCAAAATGATCGGTATTATAGCCTGTTAGTTTTCCGTTTTCAATTTTAATGGTATTCACAGCGCCAATTTCTTGTGCTTCTGAATCAATGGCATCCAGATAAGGAATGACCACTTGTTTGTATGGAATGGTGACGTTAAGCCCTGAAAGCTGCGTTTCAGTAGTTTTTAAGGACTCAAAATCTTCTATTGTCTCTAAGTCAAAGTTGTTATAGGTACAGTCTAATTTATTGGTTTCAAATTTATCTTTAAAATAGCCTCTCGAAAAAGAGTAGTCTATATTTTTACCAAGCAGTCCAAAATTTTTCATGTGTTTATATTTATTGTATTTTTAAGGACACATGCTGTTCGCTATTAATCATTCCCTTGGGTGATAATATTTTTAGCATGCTCGTTTCATATATGCTGTTTCCGTTTGTTACCATACCATTCCAATCCCAGAACAATAGCCGCTCCCAAAATAATAAATAGGAAGGCATAAATGGTTTGTGTGTTCATTTCAGGCAAATAGCGTTGATAATTCTCAATGATTTGTTCGCCATTTGTATCTCTTACAAAATCACCTAAATTATCTTGTCTATAAAGCGCTTCTTTCCAGGGCCACACAACGCCAAGCGATCCCGTGATAAATCCCATAATAAGAGCCAATGTTTTGAATTTGTAATGTTTGAGAATGTAGCTTAACAGATGCGAAAGACTGACCAATCCCACCACGGAACCAAGTGTAAAAACCAATAAAACTTTCAAAAGTCTCAAATGCTGTGGATCGGACAAAAAGCTAAAATCTCCAGAAAACATAAACACAAACGTATCAAAAAGAACGTTTACGGAATCTACTAATAACAAGACGTAATTACCTAATAGAATCAAGATAAATGATCCTGAAAACCCTGGTAATGCCATGCCTGTCACGCTAATCATTCCACATAAAAAGACAAACCAAAGGTTGTCGTTTTGGGTTGCAGGATTTAAAAAACTAATGCTTAACCCTACAATAATCCCGAGGAATGCCATCGCTATTGTTTTGGTATTCCAAGATTTAAAATCTTTATAAATATAATAAATCGAGCCGACGATCATTCCAAAAAACACACTCCACACATAAAGTTCGTGGCGCTCAATGAAGTAGTCCAACAGTTTGGAAACACTAAAATAACTTATGATCATTCCCGAAAAAAGCAAGACTAAAAACCGCCCATTTACATAATTGTAAAAACTTTTAAACCGTCCACTAAAAAGTAATTTCCCTGCTTTGAAATTGAATTTCTGCAATGAATAAATAAACTCTTCATAGAAGCCCATCACAAATGCCACAATCCCGCCAGATACGCCGGGCACCTTGTTGGCAGCTCCCATAACGACGCCTTTTAGGGTCAGTAAAAAAGGGTTTGTATGATTGTTAGGTTGTCTCAAGCGTATTTTTTTTGATGCTTATTTTTTCTAATATGAGAATGATTAAAACCCCAAAAACCATCAGTCCGATAGCTTGTAACAGTAGTGGGTCTCCATCAAAATTAAAAGGGGAGATGCTTTCTTCATTTAAGGGAACCTTAATTCCTTTAGAGTTTGTTCTGAACGTTAAGGCCACTTTCCAAGGCCATATTTTATTCAAAGATCCAATCATAAATCCTGTGATGACGGCCAATGTTATGCGGTGGTATTTTTCAAATAACCATTTTAAAAGTTTTGAAAATGACAACAACCCAACCACTGCACCGGCACCAAATATGAGAATCGTTTTTATATCCCTACTATTGAGTGCTTCAAGAATGGGGCTGTAAGCTCCTATAATAACCAGAATAAAAGACCCAGAAATACCAGGTAATATCATCGCACAGATTGCTAAGGCACCAGCGAAAAACAAAAACAGATTTGCATCCGTAGTTTCAGAGGGATTTATAGTCGTGATCAAGTAAGCGATGACGGCTCCAATGGCCATTGCTAAAAATAATTTAAAGTCCTTGGCAGTGGTCTTAATCTGTTTTCCGACATAGACAATACTCGCAAGAACCAATCCAAAAAAGAACGACCAAAGTAAAATAGGATGGTGTTCCAAAAACCATTCAACGCCTTTTGCCAGTGAAATGATACTCACAAACACTCCGGATAGAAGTGCTAACAAAAAAGGGCCGTTTGCTTTTTTCCAAGTGATTTTTAGTCCTTCAGTTTTTAAGTTCTTTAAAAGGGCAAAATTGATATTATTTAAAGTGCCAATCAATTCTTCGTAAATTCCAGAGATGAAAGCGATGGTACCTCCAGAAACGCCAGGAACTACATCTGCAGCACCCATGGCCATTCCTTTGAGTGAAATTATTAAATAATCTAGTGGGGATCGTTTCATTTGGTTTTTAAAATATTGAATTAAAGAATCAGGTTTTAGATTGATGAATATCCTATATATCCCCTAAAATACAAATTTTTACTGATGCGTATTTTTAAAATTCTCAATTAATTGAAGGACGGCTTTACGCTGATAGACTTCTGGAAATAATTCTTCTAAAATAAACACGTGTTCCAAGTTTATATGCAGTCCTGTGAGAAGGTGAGCATAGCCAGCATCCATATTATTGAGTTTCAAACACACCCCTGAAAGTCGAAATTCTAATTCTTCACTTTTGGGATGGTATTCTAAGGCTTGCACAAAATTATATTTTGCGGCCTCATATTCGCCAAGTTTGATTAAAATATCGCCGCGAGCCAGCCAAGTACTTAATTCGCAGTCGCCCAATTCGAGGGTTTTTTTATACCCACGTTCGGCTTCTTCCAAAAGAGAAAGTCGTTCATTAATGGTCGAATACAACAACCAATAGGCGGCATTGTCTCCATCAATATCAATGGCTTTATTGATGTAAAATAAGGCTTTTTGGTAATCTTTTTTAGCAATGAAAAACTTTGTAATGCGCATCCAGCCTTTATCCAAGGCAGGGTCTTCTTCCACCGCTTGATAGTAATGTTGAAGGGCTAGATCTCCATCATTCAAACGCTCATAGCAATACCCAATTTTGATGAGGGCATAGGCCGTAGAATCTTCTATAGCGATAGTGATTTTATAATTCTCAATAGCTTCCTCAAAACGATTCAATTTTTCTAATACTTTCGCTTTTTCTAGATACGCACCAATAAAGGTGTCATCGGAAATAATTGCAAAATCGAAGGCGGTGACCGCTTTGACCAATTGTTTGGTTTCCACGTATTGTTTCCCAAGTTGGTGCCATGCGACTTCGCTATATGGGTTTTTATCTAAATAACTGTTTAGGTATTCGATCGCTTCCGTGGTTTCATCTAAAAAGTCAAAACAATAGATGATGTTATAAAGCGCCGAATAATCTTCTAAATCCAGTTCAATACATTTCTTAAAATTTTGTTTTGCTTCTTGATATTGATCTAAAAACAAATATTCCATTCCAATTAAAGAATAGAGATCGGCACTGTCGTCGGCGATTTCAATGGCTTCTTTAAAAACTTGTATCGCTTTTTCGTGCTGATCTTTTTTAGAAAATATATTCGCTTTTTGAATGTAAAGTTCCTCGTTATTTGGCTCTATTTCAAAGAGGGGAGAGAGCAGTCGCTCCGCTTCATTTAATTTATTTTCAAAAATTAAAATTTCAACTTGAAATAATTTTAAGTTTAGAGACGCAGGGTGCTGACTCAATCCGAGTTTGATTGCTTTTTTTGCAAGCGCAATTTTACCACTTTCTAAATAGTGGTGTATGATGTTCTCAAACTCATTAGAGTCAAAGAAAAAAACACTATTTGTTTTTAACATCGACTCAAATTTTGAGAGAGTTACTTCTTCATTTTCTTCAGATTGACTGAACTCCATAAAAGGTTTTTTTACACTATTAAATTTAAGCTTATATCTGCTTGAAACACCTAAATACTTTGAATGTTTTCAACAAAATAATTAACAGTGTTGTTTAAAGGGAATTTAGAATGTTCAGAATGATGTTGCAACCTATTACAATTTCTTCTTTGGAGATGGTCAAAGGGGGCGAAATCCGAACGGCTTTTGGCTCATAGAGCAACCAAAATAAAATCAAACCGTCTTCTTTTGCCTGTAGGACTATTTTGTTTGCTATTTCTGATGAGTCCAACATCAAAGCCAACATTAACCCTTTTCCTCTGATCTCTTTTATCAATGGGTGTTGGAGGTGTTTACGGATCAGAGCTTCTTTTTCTAGGGTCTCTGGAATTAAGCTGCTTGTGGTGATTTCTTCTAAGGTTGCTAAAGCTGCTGCTGCAATGACAGGATGTCCACCAAAGGTGGTGATGTGTCCTAACTTTGGATGGTCAGACAGGCTGTCCATCATTTCTTCGGATGCTGTGAAAGCACCGATAGGCATGCCACCGCCAAGCCCTTTTCCAGTCACAACAACATCAGGAATGCAGTTGTAATTTTCAAAACCAAAGAGGGTTCCTGTGCGTCCAATGCCTGGTTGAATCTCATCTAAAATTAACAACGCACCCACGGCATTACATTTTTCTTGAACCTTGGTTAAATAACCGTTTTTAGGCTCAATAAATCCAGCGCCTCCTTGAATTGTTTCCAAGATAACTGCCGCAGTTTTTGTGGTGATTTTAGAAAGGTCTGTAAGGCTGTTAAATTCTATAAATCGGATATCAGGAATTAGCGGTCGAAACGGTTGTTTTCGTTCTTCATAGCCCATGACACTCAAAGCACCCATTGTATTTCCGTGATAGGCGTTTTTAGCAGAAATGATTTCAGACCGTCCCGTATAGCGTCGTGCGAGTTTCATGGCGCCGTCAATTGCTTCCGTACCTGAGTTGGTCAAATATGTTTTTTCTAGTTTTGGCGGTAAATGCGAAGCGAGTAATTTGGACAGTTCTACAGCAGGGGATTGGATGTATTCTCCATACACCATCACATGCATATAAGTGTCCAGTTGTTTTTTAATTGCCGCTACAACCTTCGGGTGCCGATGTCCCAAACTACATGCAGAAACGCCTGCTACAAAATCTAAATACGGCGTTTTATTTTGGTCATAGATATATGACCCCTCCGCGTAAGAAATTTCCATCGCTAAAGGATGTGGCGTTGTTTGTGCTTGGTGTTTAAAAAAATCGTTTGTAATCAATTTTTCTTAATTGGTTTTTTTAATTTCTTTGGCTTGTTTAGAAATTTCTTTGGTAATTTTCTGGCCGCTTTATTTTTTGTTTTTACGGTAGTATCTAAATTTTTAGTCGGGTTTGGACGTGCTTCTTTTACACGTTCTAACAACTTTGGATCAAAAAACTCCACTTGAGGAACATAGGCATCCAACCCTTTTATTGTGGGAAGTACGAGCGGCGGATCATCTTTAAATAAATCCTCTACACTAGTGGGACGCTCCGAATCACGCCAATGAAATCCTTTAAGAATTTTTTCGTTTTCTGGGAATTCAATTTCAGGATGCATTTTTCCTCCAATTTGATTGTATTTACGCATCTCGTCAATCGTGTTTTCAGTGATCCATACTTTGATAGACCCTGATTTTGACTTATCAATTCCAACCAATTCATTGTCTTCATTTCTGAGGTAGTAAATACTTTCGGCATTTTTAATAATGTCAATCGTTGATAAACTATTATTTTCAAATAAGCCAAATAACTTCTGTCCGGAAATTTGATTATATCCATCTCCCAGACTGTCCTTACTGATTATAAATGCATTATTAAAGACTTTTAAAGAGTCTAAGGTTTCGGTTTTAGAATTCGAAATTAAATGAATGGAATCTCCTGTAATTTGATTTTTCAAATTCCATAGAACAGGATGTTGAACTTTGTAAAATGGATCGTTAGTTGTGTTGCGGTCCAAATTAATCAATTGTGTCAGTCCTGTTTCTTGATTCATGTGAATTGAATCGGCTTTGCCACTTAAATCGGATTTATAAATTTTGGCATTATAATAGCCGCGAGTAATTCTTTTTTCAGGTTTCCCTGTGACCATTAAGGTATCACTGTGCACAAAAATGGAATCGTTTTCTTGAAGGGTGATCGCCAATGCACGTTTGGTTACAAATACAGAATCTTTTTCTCTAAAGACTTCCGCATAATGACTTTTAACAATGGTATTGTTTAGCGTATCAGTAATGGTAATATTGTTGGTTGCTGACGCGAATTTTTTATTGCGATCAAAATAGATGCTATCGCCTTCGACCACCCGCTCGTCATAATTTATTTTAGAATTCTTTACAAAATAACCGGTATCTTTTTGGGTGTCATAAAATCCACGTTCGCAATAAATGACACTGGTTTCGCTTGTAATCGTGGTGGGACCAAATAAAAACGCAAAACCTGAAAGTGTATAAAAATCAAGTTGGTTGGATTCAATAACGTATTCTGGATTGACAAGTTTGACGTTATTTACAAATTGGTATTTTTTAGAGTTCATATAATAACGTCCAATCGTACTTGTGATGGTTCCTGTGGTATCTCGAACGACTTTTCCGGAACTTCTGTAAAATGCTTGTTGTTTGACTCTGTCAAAGTACAAAGTATCGGTGGTGATCTCAGAATTTGGATCTGTTAAAACAACCGTGCCACTCGCAAATGCCAGTTGTGTTTTCCCGCTGTATTCAACATATTTAGAAGTCATATTAATTGTATCGCCTTGCTTCACACGAACTTTTCCGTAGGCTTCTATAAAATCTTGCTTCCCATAATAGATGGCCTCATCACACCACAATTCAATACCTTCATGTTTGATGTGTACTTGTTTTGAATTGTTTCTAGTAAGAATGGTCGCATCGGGTTTCGATTCGTCAAAATTCATAAACGGTGCATATTCAATTTCGATTCTGCGTCGCTCTTGTGCATGCAATATGGATCCTAAAAATAATAGAATGCATACAAAGTAATAAATGCTTTTATGTTTCAACGTGATAGTGTTTATGACAAAAATAGGTAATATTGAGTTCTTTGAATAAAACTTAAGATTATTTTAAGTTCTAAAAAAAAATCTACCCATAGGATAGATTTTAATTGTTATCTAAAAATCGTTTGTTTTCGATCGGGTCCTACAGAAACAACTTTGATTGGAATTTGTAATTCTTTCTCCAAGAAATCAATGTAAGCATTCAGTGATTTTGGGAGTGTAGATTCATTATCCATTTCGGTTAAATCTTCTGCCCAACCTTCAAAATCAGTATAAATTGGCGTGATGTTTTCTGGGTCTACATTATACGGGAAATGGTGAATGACCTCCCCCTTGTATTTGTAGGCAGTACAGACTTTTAAGGATTTAAAACCAGAGAGAACATCGGCTTTCATCATCATAAGTTGTGTGACGCCATTCACTTGGCATGCATAGCGTAGTGCTACAAGATCCAACCATCCACAACGACGTGAGCGTCCTGTAGTGGCTCCAAATTCTTGTCCTACACGTCCCATTGTTTCACCGTCTTCATCAAACAGTTCAGTAGGGAAGGGGCCTGACCCCACTCGAGTGGTGTAGGCTTTAAAAATTCCAAAAACTTCACCGATGGAAGTTGGCGCAATACCCAGTCCTGTACAAGCGCCCGCAGCCGTTGTATTGGAAGAAGTTACAAATGGATAGGTACCAAAATCAATATCTAACAAAGACCCTTGCGCGCCTTCCGCTAAAATTGATTTTTGATCTCTTAATGCTTGGTGTAAATATTCTTCAGAATCTATAAATTTAAGAGATTTTAAGACGTCAACCGCTTCAAAAAATTCAGTTTCTAATTCCTCTAAATTATATTCTAAATCCACGTTATAAAAATTAACCATGGACTCGTGTTTATTAGCTAAAGCACGGTATTTGTCTTTCCAGTTGTCCAATTCTAAATCGCCAACACGGATGCCATTCCGACCAGTTTTGTCCATGTATGTTGGGCCAATCCCCTTAAGAGTCGATCCAATTTTAGCTTTTCCTTTGGATGCTTCTGAGGCGGCATCCAACAAGCGGTGTGTGGGTAAAATTAAATGTGCCTTACGAGAAATCACTAAAGATTTTCTGTAATCTACATTTTGGGTCGCTAATTTATCCAATTCATTTTTAAATATGACAGGATCGATGACCACTCCATTTCCAACTAAATTCACAGCATCTTCATGAAAAATTCCAGATGGAATGGTATGAAGTACATGCTTCATTCCGTTAAAGACTAAAGTGTGACCCGCATTTGGTCCGCCCTGAAATCGCGCTATAATGTTGTAATTGGAGGTTAATACGTCTACAATTTTTCCTTTGCCTTCGTCACCCCATTGTAATCCAAGTAGTAAATCTACTGCCATGCTATTTAATCGTTAATTTTAGTATTCTTTTTTGTTCCGTAGAAGTAGAGCGAATGTTTTTGAATGTCGATATCAAAAACTTCTTCTATTGTTTTTTGAATGGATTGAATCCTTGGATCGCAAAACTCAAAGACTTCCCCTGTATCCGTGAGAATGACATGGTCGTGTTGTTTGTCGAAATACGATTTTTCATATTGCGCTTGATTCTGCCCAAATTGATGTTTTCGTACCAAAGCGCAATCCAATAATAATTCAATTGTATTGTAGAGGGTTGCTCTGGAGACACGATAATTTTTATTTTTCATTTTGATATAGAGTGATTCTATGTCAAAATGATCGTCGTTGTCATAAATTTCCTGAAGTATTGCAAAACGTTCAGGCGTCTTTCGATGACCATTTTCTTCGAGAAATTTCGTAAATACATTTTTTACGATATCTTGATTTTTATTTTTGGCTTTTACACTCATAATACGGTCAAATTTAAACTAATTTTTAGACTCTAAAGACTTTTTCGATACCATTTATTTTTTGCAATCGTTCCATCAATTTTTCAACAAAATTATTATTGTTGACCTCCAAGGCAATTTGCCCTTTAAATGTACCACTATCCGAATCAAAATTTATGTTTTTGATATTGACATTCATACTTTCAGAAACTACTTTTGTAATCGAATTAACCAAGCCAAGCTTGTCAATCCCCGTCAGTTTGATAACCGCTCTGAATACCTGTTGAGAGGAGTCAATCCATTTGGCTGACATAATTCTGTACGCATAATTAGATTGAAGACTTACCGCATTTGGGCAAGCTTTTTTATGAATCTTAATTCCTTCTTTGATACTTAGAAATCCAAAAACAATATCTCCCGGAATGGGGTTGCAACATGATGATAGTTTGTAGTTCAATTTTTCTTCTTCCTTGCCAAACACCAACATATCGTATTTGGAAGTGATTTCATCTTTTTCAACGGTTTCTTTTGTAGGTCCCTTGGTACGCGTAATTTTATTTTTTATATAGCTAACAAGGACATTACTTCTTGAGGTCGCAAAGCTTTTTAACATCGTATTATCAATACTACTGATGCCAACACGGTAAAATAAATCTAAACTGGTATTGAGTTTAAAATAATTCACCAATTCATTAATAGAGCGTTCGTTTAAAGTAATTTTGAGTTGTTTGAGTTTTCGTCTCAAGATCTCTTTTCCTTCAATCGCAACCGCTTTTTTATCTTCTTTTAAAGAAGATTTTATTTTACTTTTTGCGCGCGTTGTCGTGACATAATCCAACCAGTTAGCGGTTGGTTTGGCACTTTCAGAAGTGATAATATCAACTTGATCTCCACTCTGTAACACATGGTTCAAGGGGACTAATTTGCCATTGACTTTAGCACCTCTGGTTTTCATGCCAATTTCGGTATGGATGCTAAATGAAAAATCCAATGGGGTTGCATCTTTTGGGAGGGATTTTAATTCTCCATTAGGAGTGAATACAAATATTTCTTTCGCATAGAGGTTCAACTTAAATTGCTCTACAAACTCTACAGCATTGGATTCTGGATTTTCAATCACTTCTTGGAGTTTTCCAATCCAGCTTTCTAAATTCTCATCATGCTCTTTTTCGCCTTCCTTATACTTATAGTGAGCGGCATAGCCTTTTTCAGCAATCTCATTCATGCGTTCACTTCTGATCTGAACTTCGACCCAACGTCCTTTAGGTCCCATGACCGTAATGTGTAAGGCCTCATAACCTGTTGATTTTGGAGCAGAAATCCAATCTCTTAAACGGGTTGGGTTCGGTCTAAAGTGATCTGTGACAATCGAATATACTTTCCAAGCGATAAATTTCTCGTCCTTTTCATCAGAGTTATAAATGATTCGTACCGCAAATTTATCATAGACTTCTTCAAAAGACACGCCCTGATTTTGCATTTTCCTTCGAATCGAAAAAATAGATTTTGGACGTCCTTTTATGACATATTTTATTTTTTCTTTATTCAAGGCCTTTGTTAAAACCTTGCTAATATCTTTAATGTATAAGTCTTGTTCTTCTTTGCTTTCTTCTAACTTGAGTAAAATACCACTGTAAACTTCCGGCTCCGTATATTTTAAAGCCAAGTCTTCTAACTTCGATTTAATATTATACAACCCAATCTTGTGCGCAAGCGGTGCATAAATATAAAGTGTTTCAGAAGCAATTTTTAATTGTTTGTCTTCCGGCATCGAATGAATCGTCTGCATATTGTGAAGGCGGTCGGCAATTTTGATGATAATCACTCTAATGTCATCGTGAAGGGTGAGGAGCATTTTCCTGAAATTCTCCGCCTGCATGGACACATTCATGTCTTTATTTAAAGAGGATATTTTTGTCAATCCGTCCACGATTCGGGCAACAGTTTCCCCAAATAATTGTTGAATATCGTCAATAGTATAGCGCGGGCAATCCTCGACAACATCGTGAAGGAGTGCGGCCGCAATAGAAGTTGCATCGAGTCCAATTTTGGAAGCAACGATTTTTGCTACGGCAATGGGATGAAAAATATAGGCTTCGCCTGACTTTCTTCTTTGATCGGAATGGGCATCAACCGCCACGTCAAATGCTTTTCTAATTAACTTTTTGTCTCCCGTTGACAGGGTTCTATAGCTAATCTTAAGGAGTTCTTTATACTCCTTAGCGATGGCTGCATTTTCTTGTGCTATATCGGCTGCTGTCATAATTTAAAATTACTACAATCAAACGGAACACGCAATAACTAAAGTTATTTTTTACAAAAATTGTTTTAACAAATGATTAAAAGTAATTTTTAGCTAAATTTTCGCTGTCTTTTGGCTTCAAAAATTAAGATGCCTGCAGCAACCGATACATTCATAGAATCAATTTTTCCTTGCATCGGGATGCGAATTTTTGAGGTAGCAGCTTCGCGCCACAGTTCACTTAAACCCGTTGATTCAGTCCCAACAACGAGAGCGGTAGCTTTCTTAAAATCAATGGAATCATACACCACAGAATCCTGAAGTGTCGCGGCATAGATGGAGATATTTTGTGTTTTTAAATACGCAATCACTTCTTCAGAAGTTCCCATCGCAATTGGGACGGTAAAAACGCCACCAACACTTGATCGTATGATGTTGGGGTTGTATACATCTGTCAGTGGATTTGAAATGATAATCGCATCGACATTAGCAGCATCTGCCGTTCGAAGTAAGGCACCGATATTCCCTGGTTTTTCTGGGGCTTCCGCCACTAATATTAAAGGGGTTTTACTTTTGAATTCTAAATTTTTTAAATCAAAATCTTTGGCTTTCGCCACAGCAATAACGCCTTCGGTGGTTTCACGGTGGGCTACTTTTTCATAGACTACTTTTGTGATTTCTATCACATCAATTCCATAGGTTTCTAAAGAAGCAGCTTCGGATGCCGAAAATAAATCGGCATAATAATAAAGAGTTTCAATGGTGTAGTTGCTTTTAATAGCTAAAGACAATTCGCGTTTCCCTTCAATGACAAACAACCCTGTTTGCTTTCTTAGTTTCGACTTTTCTTTGAGCTGAACCAGTTGTTTTATAAAGGGGTTTTGAAGACTGCTTATTGTTTTAACCATGACACAAAAATAGTGTTTAATTTTTAAGCTCAAACAAAAAAAGTCCGAGTCGAAACTTGAACTTTTGATTTATAATAGAGACGAAATTTTAGTTGCTTTCGTATTTTTTTGAATAGCGTTTCCACAGTTCTGTTTGATGGCTTTCTAAACTTATTTCGCGACCGTCTATAAACGCATTCGTCAGATTGTTAGTTCGCATGTCCAAAGCATCCCCAGTACTTATAAATAGGGTCGCACTTTTACCAACTTCTAAAGAACCATAACTAGAATCGATGCCTAGAATTTTAGCAGTGTTTAAGGTGATTAATTGCAAGGCCTGTTCTTTGCTCAATCCATAAGCGACAGTTGTACCGGCATAAAAGGGAAGGTTCCGAGAATTCATACGTTCCATGTCCCCACTGGTTTCCAGTCCTACAGTGACCCCTGCTTGGACTAAAAGACGCGCCATTTTAAATGGTAAGTCATAATCGTGATCATCGCTGTTGGGGCGGGAGTGTACACGTTGAAGTAACACAGAAACACCATTTTCTTTTAAATAGGATGCGAGCTTATAGGTTTCGTAACCACCAACAATAACGGTTTTTGAGAGTCCTTGTGATTTTGAAAACTCAACAGCATCCACAATTCCTTTTTCATCATTGACATGTATGTAAAGTGTTTTTGATTGATCAAAAAGACCGCGCATGGCATTTAAAGGCAAATTTAATTTGGCTTTAGGGCTGTTTGCATTTGCTTTGGCGTTGTTAAAATAGGCCTCAATTTCAGAAGTTTGACTGTTGTATTTCGGATTGCTTTTTAAAGCCGGATCTTCCCCTAACCACCAACGTCCACGCGTGAACGTGCTTGGCCAATTCAAATGAATCCCATCATCGGTTTTAATTGCGGCATCTTCCCAATTCCAAGCATCTAGTTGGACGATGGAGGAGGTGCCTGAAATACGTCCACCTCTCGGTGTGATTTGTGCTAAAAGAACTCCGTTTGGGCGCATGCTTTCCACGACTTTAGATTCTGCGTTGTAGGCAATTAAACTTCGTATGTGTGGATTCCAAGTGCCCAGTTCTGAATCGTCATCAGTCGCTCTGACGGCATCAATTTCAATCAGTCCTAAGGTAGAGTTAGGGACAATAAACCCTGGATATATATGTTGACCTTTCGCATCGATGATTTCCATTTCAGAAATAGCTTCCGTTCCTCTGTACTTAGCGACCGTTTGTAAGATGCCATTTTCAAAAGTGATCAGGCTATTTTGAATGACAGTCCCATTTCCAAGGTGGGCAGTACCGCCCACAATTGCGATGGACTTCGATTGTGTATTCGCGGGTGTTTGTTGTGCGTTTCCTATAGATACACAAACAATGGATAGTAGAATTAATTTTATAATGTTCATCTGTTCTATATTTATAGTTGATTATTATCCATGGAGTCACAGTGTAAAAGCTGTTTGTCCTTTTTCTTTATCGGCTGTGTTTTCATGCCTTTATTTTTCTCTTTTAACATCATAAGAATGAGTTCATTTCTCTCGTTCTGAATTGTTTCTCTCAGTTTTGAATCACGCTGGATGTCAAAATAAGTGACGCCTTCAATTAATGTTTTTTCAGCTTTGGAATAAATCGATAGAGGATGGTCGCTCCAAAGCACTAAATCGGCATCTTTTCCGACTTTGATACTTCCAACTCTATCGTCGATGTGAAGGAGTTTGGCAGGGTTGAGCGTCACCATTTTCCAAGCATCTTCTTCGGATGTGCCTCCGTATTTCACGGCTTTGGCAGCTTCTTGGTTGAGGCGTCTGGACATTTCGGCATCATCACTATTGATAGCAGTCACAATTCCCATTGCATTCAAAATAGAAGCATTGTAAGGAATGGCATCATTGACTTCATATTTATAGGCCCACCAATCACTAAAGGTGGAAGCGCCGACACCATGTGCTTTCATCTTATCAGCTACTTTATAGCCTTCTAAGATGTGTGTAAGAGTGTTAATGTTGAAATTGTAATCCGTCAAACCAAAGTGGACTGTTTAGTATAAAACTCTAG
>TARA_B110001469_G_scaffold9475_1_pt1 | contig 37931 bp, 35 predicted proteins | sample TARA_B110001469 | Tara Oceans TARA_B110001469 (sample SAMEA4397034) | marine metagenome | biome: Polar Biome; feature: [SRF] surface water layer (ENVO:00010504); material: water (ENVO:00002006), including particulate matter (ENVO:01000060) such as... | depth 5 m
CCCCAAGTTTTTCCTTCTGTTCCGGTGCTAACTACTGTAGAGTCCATAACTGCAATTTATTTTGAGTTGTGCAAAAATAAGAATTTTATTTAGTTAAAGAAATATAAAAAGAAAAAGAGATATAACCATAAGATATCTACAAAATGCCAAAATGTAGAAGCAAGGTCAAATCCAAGGGTGTTTTCCGATGAATATTTTTTATTTAATTGGTTGATAATAACCACAATGAGACATACAATTCCTGCTAAAACGTGCACGATATGAACCACCGCAATTACATATATATAAGACATTGTAATATTACTTGTAGGGCCTGTAAAATTATATCCAGCAGCGATGATTTGATTAAACCCTAGAACTTGCGAATAGATAAATGCAATTCCAAGAACTAAAACTCCTATAAGAAGCGATGTGGTCGTTGTTGCCTGATTCTTTTTTAAGGTTTGCTTGGCAGCATATAAAAGGATACTGCTCAAAAAAATAATTAATGTACTGTAAATAAAAGAGTTTGGCAGTACAAAATCGGATAGCCAATCTTCTCGTGAGCTACTCACAATAAAAGCACTTGTGAGGCCTGCAAAAGACATGATTAGGGAAATAATCCCAAACCATAACATCATTTTTTTTGCGCGCTTTTGTTTTTCTTGGGTAGACCCTTGCGTTAAATCCATAGTCTGATAAATTTATCTGAAACGTAAATAATTTGAATTAAAGTAATATAAACAACACTAGACAACATCAATTGACGCGCTGCTTTTTCGGTTTGATTTTTAAACAATCTAAATCCGTAGTATAGAAACCAGAAACCGGCTGCGAGTGTCAGAATCATGGCGACAACGGAAAGCTGTAGTCTCCCTGTAAAACCAAACACGGGCACGATTGAAATAAGAACTGTCCAAACGGTATATATAATAGCTTGAAGCGCAGTACCTTTGTCGCGTTTTCCTGTTGGTAACATATTAAAGCCTGCTTTCTGATAGTCTTCATGTAGAAACCAACCGATGGCCCAAAAGTGTGGGAATTGCCAAAAAAACTGAAGCATAAATAAAACACCTGCCTCAATTCCAAATTTTCCAGTGGCCGCCACCCATCCCAACATAAAAGGAATCGCTCCGGGAATGGCTCCCACAAAAACGGAGAGCGGGGTTTTTGTTTTTAAAGGAGTGTATGCACTGGTGTACAAACATATTGAAATGGCACCAAACATGGCGGTGCGCTCGTTGATACTGTATAAAATAGACAGACCTGCAACGGTCAAAATAATCGCTAGAATAAAGGCGTAAGTAACTGTCATTCTTCCGGCAGGAATGGGTCTGTTTTTGGTACGATCCATGAGCGCATCTAAATCGCGCTCTATAATTTGATTGAACACATTAGAAGCACCTACCATAAAATACCCTCCGATAGCTAAGAGAATTAAGGTTTGAAAATCGACAACCTCAGCCGCTAATAAATAGCCTGCTAAGGATGAAAACACGACACTAATGGACAAGCCCATTTTGGTCACTGCCTTAAAATCGGCTAGGAATGTTTTTGCTGTAGATGTGTAAGTGTGGTTCGACATAAAGGTGAAATTTCTTCACATTTTAGGTGCAAAGATACTTCTAAAATCTATTTCAGCAATGTAAATTTTGGAAATAAACACCCCTACCTGAACCCTGTTTTATTTACTTATAAAATAAACCGATAGGTGGCTTTCAGTAAGAAAATATTCTGAGGACGTTCGTCTAAAATACCCGTTTGAAATCCTTCAAATAAACCATTCGACGACTCAATACTGCTTGCAACGCCTTGCGCCCAAACCAAAAACAATTCGGACCCTGGGATGTATTCCCAACGCAACACCAGGTTAGAATTGAACTGAACATACGAAAAATCGGGGTTTTCAAAACTATAATCCATGGTGCCGTCCAAGTTTTCATCCACCTGAAAATTATCTCCATTAATGCTTATTTGATTGGTGTCATAATTCTGAAAACGGTCCTTCAAGCGGTCTGCCACTGGATTTGTCACATATTTAAAATCCGTGTAGCGGCCACGTGAAATGAAGGGTTGTCCATAATATTGAATCGATAAATTAGGGTTGATGGTGTAATCAAACCGCACCGAGGCAGTGAACGTATGATTGTCAATGGTTCCTAATACATACCTCGTACTTTCATCTGGCTGTGTCACATATTGTGTTCTACTTTTGGAGATGCTATATTCTGGAGCCAATGAAATATTGAGCGCATTGGTGGGCTGATAACTTAACCTAGATTCAAACTTTAATAACGAAAAATTGTCTTCTTTGGCTTGTGAATGAATTAACCCAATGACACCATGAAGTTTTTTTCGACGGTCAGAACCCACAAACAAATATTGAAAATTTTCTTGGGAAAATCGCCAACGCGGCCCGCCTCTTAACACACTGTTTGAGTAAATACGAGGTTTGTGGGCCACCCCTAAATCGATTCCCCAATTGTTGGTAAAGCTCGCAGAACCTTTCACTTCATACTGCATTCTATTGTAATTGCCTTCAAAATCAAAAGAAGAAAACTGATTAAAACGCATGTTAAAGTCTCGAAAAACACCTGTGGGTTTGATGCTTCTGTACCTTACATTCGCATATTGAATCATCTCATCAGCACTTCTCAAAAAACCAATGTCATTCAATTCGAGTTCGGGAGAGACCCATTTAAATCCGGCGTTATAATTCCAATGCTGCCCTCCTACTTTTCCAATCCCAAAGCGGCCTCCCGTCCCTGTGAGTGAAGTGCGGTTTGGGTCAACTTTAAGATGACTTGCATCCACTCTGTTGAATAAGTGAGTTAAATTTTCTTGGGTCAGTTTAATGGCTTCTTTACTTCCTTGCACATGGCTCATAACTATGTTGGCCTCCATAAAATAGGCTCTATTTTTCCATTGGTGTTTAAAATCCAAACCTCCTGAATAGGCTGATTTTCTGAGGTCAGAAACTTCTGGAGTCAAGGAACGATTGGTGGCTGTAAACATACCGCCGAGGAAGGTGTTTTTTTTATTAAAATCTTTTTGAACCCGCCCCACAAAATAATTAGTAAATGGCTCGGCGAGCGACTCGGAGGTGTTGCCATTGGTGCTTATCTCTGTGAATTCTTTTGAGGTCATGCTTTCCAACACACCTATAGACCAGCCGTTTTTGGTTTTTCCACTAAATTTTGCAGCCCCTAAAATCTTTGTATTTTGAGGTTGATTTACAAAAGCCTCGTCAGCCGTATCTGGATACACTTGTGGGCTTCTGCCAATCCGTCTAGAAAAAAATAAATTATTCCGATTGTCTGCGAATCGGTAATCAAAAATATTTTTATTTTCCACAAAGAAAGGGCGTTGATCTCTGTTAAAAATCTCAAAACCATCCAAATTGATCGCTGCTGGATCAGCTTCTACTTGTCCAAAATCGGGATTGATGGTCACATCAAGGGTCAAATCGTTCGTAATACCAATCTTAGCATCTAAGCCTGCATTCAGATTAAAATCATTGCCATCGGCATAGGGGTTGCCCGCTTCCGCTTCGTATCTATCTAGTACCGTGACTACAAAAGGTTGTATTTCGATTTGCTTTTGAGGTTTAATATTTTTCAGGCCCTGTAATTCCCCGGCTTCACTGACCCAACCCGCTGCACCAACAGGAATTCGGTTCCAGGCGGAGAACTCGTTATTTTTGAAATAATTTCGAGCGACATTCAAACCCCAAATCTGATTTTGGTCGTTGCTAAATCGTAATTGACTTAATGGAATTTTCATTTCAGCGGTCCAACCTTCATCGTCTATCAGGGCTTTGGTGCTCCAAATGGGATTCCAACTCTCATCGACATTGTCGCCATTATCAGTGATGAATTCATCGCCCCGTACGCCGGCTGCAGTAACTGTAAACAGAAAGCCTGTTCTTAAATCGTGGTAACTATCTATAAGGACATTGATACGATCGCCCACAAATCCATCACGTCGCGAAAGGCGGTTGGTTATTGTTTCAGGTTCTGGATCCAAGGCTTTTAAAGCGATGTAAAGGTGTTTTTGATCGTAGAGAATTTTAAATTTGGTTTGCACAGAGGGTTCTGTGTTTTCATCTGGCTCAACTTCGATAAAATCAGAGCCCCAATCTACGGATGCCCATATAGAGTCGTCTAGATTTCCATCAATTGAAGGCGCATTAGCGGATTCAATTTCAAGGGTTGTGTATATTTTGGGAGCAGCTTTTGATACTTCTTGTGCTGCAAGTGTACAGGAAATTAAAAAAAAGAGGGAATATAAAGAATTAGAAAGCTTCATAGTGTAGGATTTAAGGGGGGTTGAGCTGCAAATATGAAAAATGAAATTTATAATACTATAAAATTATTTGTTAAACTTTATTACAATCAGAGTAAATGCGATTACTTATCATCTAAAAGGCCATAGCAAATCCCTTGAAAATCAATCTCAAAATAAACTCAAAATAGATTTTGTTAATAACAATTTATAATTGTAGATTTGCAAACTCTTTTTTAAGGGAGGAATGTTTAATAAGAAAAAATAATTAGTGTGGATACATTAAGCTACAAAACAATATCGGCCAACAAAGCTACTGTGAACAAGCAGTGGGTTTTGATAGATGCTGAAGGAGAAACGTTAGGACGTTTAGCTTCTAAAGTTGCAATACTTTTAAGAGGTAAGCACAAAACTAACTTTACACCACACGTTGACTGTGGAGATAACGTCATTGTTATCAATTCAGAGAAAATAATTCTATCTGGAAACAAATGGACTGAAAAGACTTACATCCGTCATACAGGCTATCCAGGAGGTCAAAGATCACTAACTGCAACTGAGATGTTTGCTAAAGATCCAACAAGGTTAGTTGAAAAATCAGTTAAAGGAATGCTCCCTAAAAACAAATTAGGTGCTGCATTATTCCGTAATCTAAACGTTGTGGCTGGTACTGCGCATTCTCACGAAGCACAAAAACCAAAAGCAATCAATTTAAACGAAATTAACTAATGGAGGTTATTCACAAAATTGGTCGTAGAAAAACGGCCGTAGCACGTATTTATCTTGTTCCTGGAAAAGGATCAATTACCGTGAACAAAAAAGATGTTAAGGACTATTTTCCGTCAGCAACTTTACAGTACAAAATTAACCAACCTTTTGCATTGACTGACAACGAAGGAAACTTTGACGTTAAAGTAAATGTTTTTGGAGGTGGTATTACAGGTCAAGCAGAAGCAATTCGTTTAGCTTTATCTCGTGCAATGTGCGAATTAGATGAAGAAAACAGAGGTATTCTGAAACCAGAAGGCTTATTGACAAGAGATCCAAGAATGGTTGAGCGTAAAAAATTCGGACAGAAAAAAGCGCGTAAAAAATTCCAATTCTCGAAACGTTAATATTTATAATTTAAACCAGTTATTGTTGTCTATGGTGGGCCAACTACCAAGACTTAGTTTAGCATCTAAATGTTTAAGGCTTTAAAAACATAAGCCAGTCAAGCATTGCTAATTCAACAGAACGTAAACTATTACAAAATGGCATTAGTAGAAGTAAAAGAATTATTAGACAGTGGTGTACACTTCGGTCACCTTACAAGAAAATGGGATCCAAACATGGCTCCTTACATTTATATGGAGCGTAATGGTATTCATATCATTAACCTATATAAGACAGCTGCAAAACTTGAAGAAGCTTCTGAAGCTTTAGCAAAAATTGCAATCTCAGGTCGTAAAATATTATTTGTTGCGACTAAAAAACAAGCAAAAGACATCGTCTCTGAAAAAGCAGGAAACGTCAACATGCCTTACATTACTGAAAGATGGCCTGGTGGAATGCTAACTAACTTTGTAACGATCCGTAAAGCTGTTAAGAAAATGGCTACTATTGATCGTATGAAAAAAGACGGTACTTTTTTAACGCTTTCTAAAAAGGAACGTTTACAAGTAGATCGTTTGAGAGCGAAATTAGAAAAAAACTTAGGTTCAATTTCAGACATGACGCGTCTTCCAGGGGCTCTATTTGTAATTGATATCAAACGTGAGCATATCGCGATTAAAGAAGCACAAAAATTAAACATTCCAATCTTTGCAATGGTGGATACAAATTCTGATCCAAGACAAGTGGATTATGTAATTCCTGCAAATGATGATGCTTCTAAATCTATCGATAAAATTCTTACAAATGTAACCGAAGCAATTGCTGAAGGTTTAGCTGCAAGAAAAGCTGAAAAGGATACTAAAGATGCTGAAAAAGCAGCTGAAGCTCCAAAAGAAGCAAAAGCTGAAGCAACAACAGAAGTAAAAGTTGAAGCAACCGTTGAAACAACTGAAGCACCTAAAGCTAAAAAAGCAGCCGCTGCTCCTAAAGCAGTGAAAGCTAAAAAAGTAGCAAAGGCACCTGAAGCTCCTGCAGTAGAAGAAGTTGCTAAGGAAAAAGAATAACAACATAATTATAAGTATTAAGTAATAACAAAGTCGTTCAGTTCTTCCCACGGAAAATTTGAACGACTTTTTTTAAACAATTAAATCATGATAAAAATAACAGCTGCTGAAGTAAATAAATTAAGACAAGCTACAGGCGCAGGAATGATGGACTGTAAAAAAGCCTTGGTTGAAGCTGAAGGCGATTTTGACAAAGCAATTGACAACCTTCGTAAAAAAGGACAAAAAGTAGCCGCTAATAGAGCCGATCGTGACTCTTCTGAAGGCGCTGCTGTTGCAAAAATTAATGCTGATAACACGGTAGGTGTTGCCATCGTTTTAGGGTGTGAAACTGATTTCGTTGGAAAAAACGAAAACTTTTTAGCCTTGGCAAGTCAGTTTGGAGATATTGCTCTGAACCATGATTCTAAAGAAGCCTTTTTAGCGGCGGATTTTGGAGGCATGACAGTTGCAGAAAAATTAATCGAACAAACAGGCGTAATTGGTGAAAAACTAGACATTAACGCATTTGATAAAATTGAAGCTGCTTATGTAGGTTCTTATGTACATATCAATAAGATTGCTGCGGTTGTTGGTTTGTCTGCGAAAGTTGACAACGCTGACGTCTTGGTAAAAGATGTGGCGATGCAAGTTGCTTCTATGGGTGCTTCGACGCTTTCTTACAAAGATTTTGACCCAGCATTCATTGCTTCTGAAACAGAAGCTAGAATCGCTGTGATTGAAAAAGATAATATCGAGTTAGGCCGTTTAGGAAAAACGCTTAAAAATATCCCTCAGTACATTTCAATGGCACAATTAACAGCAGATGCTTTAGCACAAGCTGAAGATGCTGCGAAAGCAGAATTGAAAGCCGAAGGAAAGCCAGAACAAATTTGGGACAAAATTTTACCTGGTAAAATGGAACGTTTCATCTCTGATAACACTTCTTTAGATCAAGAACAATGTTTGTTAGATCAAAACTTTATCAAAGACGATAAGGTAAGAGTTGCAAAATATGTTGAGAGCTATGGTGATGTATCGATCACTGGTTTTAAACGTGTATCCCTAGGATAATAATACATACTATATATATTTTATTTAAATCCTGTTTAGCGTGCTAGACAGGATTTTTTTATGGATTTAATAAAACTTCCGACTTGTATAGTTTTTGTATTGTAAAAAACAACCATCTTATAGGATAATATTATATTTTTATGTTCTTAAAATATATACCAATGAAATTTAACTTTACCCATCTTTTATTTTTATTTGTGGCACAACTTTCGTTCGCACAACAAATGCCTATTGATTTTTCTGATTCTTCAGAAAATTTTTCCACTTTTGGCGGCAGTGGGTTTTCTTTTCATACAGATCCCACTAATTCAGGTAACGATGTTGGGCAATTTTATAATAGTGGCGCAACTTGGCAAGGGTTTACTCTTGGTTTAGAAAGACCTATAGATTTAGATTTTCAAAAAACTATTTCGCTTTCTTTCTATGGATATGATACCAATGCACACACCATACTTGTCAAATTAGAGAATGGAGTAAATGCCGATGTTGAGGTGACTCGAAACGTGGCTTCTGGAGGCGGATGGACCACGGGTATTACATTTGATTTTGCAAATGCCGTATTAAGTTCAGATGGGACTACCCCAATAAATGCAAGCGGAGCCTACGACCGATTGACCATTTTCATTGATGGAAACGTCACAACAGCAGGAACGTATTTATTAGATGATATTGATGATGGCTCAGTAGAGACCGATCCACACGCATTGGATGTGATTTATAATGCGTTGGTTTGGGAAGATAACTTTGACACTCCAGGAGGAGTGAATCCAACGAATTGGCACCACCAAACTCAAATTATTATTCCAGGCGTTGGTTGGGCCAATGGCGAGGAACAGCATTACACCAACCGCGTGGACAATTCTTTTGTGGACACTTCAGGAAATCTAAATATCGTTGCAAAAGGTGAAACTTGGGCGGATCAAGGGTTGACAAAAAACTATACATCAGCACGACTCAACTCAAAATTTGCCTTTACGTATGGCAGAGTGGATGTCCGTGCAAAATTACCGAGTGATAACGGGACTTGGCCTGCGATTTGGACCTTGGGTAAAAATATTAATGAGCCTGGCACTTTTTGGGGTCCTAGTTTTGGGACTACCTATTGGCCCGCCTGTGGAGAAATAGATATTATGGAGCATGGTTTAGGAGCGTTAAATCATGTGGCTGGTTCACTACACACCCCTTCAAGTAGCGGGTCAACCACAAACACCTCAGGGATTGACATTTCGGACGTGAATGCTAATTATCATCTGTATTCTATGAACTGGTCGCCAGATCAAATTACGTTTATGGTAGACAATGTTGGGTTTTACACCTACAACCCCTCAAACAAAAATGACAGCACCTGGCCTTTTTATGAAGATCAATTTATATTGCTAAACCTCGCAATGGGAGGGATTTCCGGAGCGATCGATACCAACTTTACACAAGCCTCAATGATTGTCGATTATGTGAAAGTATACCAAGCTGCGCCCTTAGGTGTTACGGATCTAAATTTAGACAGTACACTCAGCGTGTATCCAAACCCCGCCACGGATACCATTCACATTTCAGCTAAAGTCGCCCTCAGCAGCTTAGCGCTTTATAATGTGTATGGAAAGTTGATTCTTAAAAAAGAAAACAATACCAACAGTCTTGATGTGAGTCGACTAAATTCGGGAGTTTACTTTTTGGAGGTGTCTACCAACGCTGAAAAAGTAGTTAAAAAAGTGATTATTAATTAAGCGAGGAGCTGAATCCCTCTTTTGTCAATTTCCTAGACGTTGTTTCCGCAGACAGTGTCTGCGGTATTGAAAAGACCAAATAAAACTGCCTCATTTGTTCAATATTTCTTTCTGAAAATCCTTTCCCAAATTCTTTAGTCAACACTTCCGATAATTCCTTTATAACTTTTTTCCCATAACCAGCGCGTTCTTTTCCTCCTTGTTCTTCCTCTACCAACATTTTGCCAATTTCTAAATAAGTCAACACCATGGTTTGGTTAACCGTACGAAGCACTTGGTTTCTTGCAGATTTTAATAAATCCAGAATCTGTGAATAGAAGTGTGTATTTGAAGGTTTATTTGTCATAATTATAAGGCAACATTTGGCTTTGTTGAATCTTTAATTTTCTTTACAAATCTCCTCGCTTATCCGTGAAACAACCCTCCTAAAACCTCTATAGAAACCATACATTATTCATGGTGTAGAATAGATTTGGGATCGATTCATGCATCCAAAGTAAATAAAAAAAGGCTAAACACCAAAAACAGATTCCATTCAAAATTAATTAGAATTCCTAAAAACCGCTTTTTGGATTTAAGATATTGCGTATATTTGCGCAACGATCGACACAATTATGACATACAAACGAATATTACTCAAGTTATCTGGAGAAGCCCTTATGGGGAATCGCAATTATGGAATCGATCCTGATCGTTTGTCCGACTATGCAGATCAAATCAAACAAATTACTAAGCAAGGCATTGAAGTTGCGATTGTAATTGGTGGTGGAAATATTTTTAGAGGTGTTGCAGGAGCCAGTAATGGTATGGACCGTGTTCAAGGCGATCACATGGGCATGTTAGCCACCGTGATTAATGGCCTTGCATTGCAAAGTGCTTTGGAAAATGCAGGCGTTCCTACCCGTTTACAGTCAGCAATAAAAATCAACGAAGTTGCAGAACCTTTTATTCGACGTCGTGCCATGCGCCACTTAGAAAAAGGACGCGTTGTGATTTTTGGGGGTGGTACAGGAAACCCTTATTTTACAACCGATTCAGCGGCCGTCCTTCGTGCCATCGAAATTGAAGCCGATGTGATTTTGAAAGGAACCCGAGTGGATGGTATTTATAATGCCGATCCCGAAAAAGACAAAACAGCCATTAAATTTGATACCATTAGTTTTGAGGATGTCTTGAAAAAAGGACTCAAAGTAATGGACACAACGGCCTTTACATTAAGTCAAGAAAACGACTTGCCAATCATTGTTTTTGATATGAACAAACACGGAAACCTTCTAAAAATTGTTTCTGGGGAAGCCATCGGAACGACCGTGAGCTAACTATACATTTACCATACTTATAAAAAGATTCAACCATGAACGAAGACATAGATTTTATACTGGATAGCACAAAAGAAGCAATGGTAAATGCATTGAAGCATTTAGAAAAACAATTTGTAAACATCCGCGCAGGAAAAGCAAGCCCCGCCATGTTGGGCAGTGTGATGGTCGATTATTATGGCTCTCAAACCCCTTTGGCACAAGTCGCCAATGTGAACACTCCAGACGGACGGACGATTACCGTTCAGCCATGGGAAAAAGCGATGTTGCAAGAAATAGAACGTTCTATTATGATTGCTAATTTGGGGTTCAACCCGATGAATAATGGCGAAACCATCATTATCAATGTGCCACCATTGACAGAAGAGCGCCGTCGCGAGTTGGCAAAACAAGCAAAATCTGAAGTGGAAGAAGCAAAAATCTCCATCCGTGCTGCCAGAAAAGACGCGAATTCAGAAATTAAAAATACTGAAGATGCTTCTGAGGACATCCAAAAAAATGCGGAAGTGGATGTACAACAACTCACCGATGCACACGTCAAAAAAGCAGAAGAATTATACGCTGCAAAAGAAATAGAAATTCTCAAAATTTAATCCCTCAAATTTTTAAGGATTGTAGTGGAAACTTAAGCGTTCCATACCCTTCCTTTTGATTCATTTTATCTACCTTTGACGCCATCAAAAAAGACTATGTTTAAACTCTTTTCAAGCGGGTTTTGGGAAACCGTTGCACGACTCATCTTAAGAAATAGAATCCTCATTCTTGTCGCCGTTGCGCTGACAACAGGGTTTTTTTCCATGCAATGGAACAACATGCGCTTCACGTACACGGAAGCCAACCTGTTGCCGGACGACCATCCAATCAATTTAGAATACAATCATTTCCTAGATATTTTTGGTGAAGAAGGCAATCTAATCGTCATGGGCGTAAAAGACAGCACCCTGCTCACTGTCGAAAAACTGAATGCTTGGAATGCGTTTTCTAAAAGTTTTGATGGGCATCCCAATGTGGACGCCGTCATTGCGATAAAAGATTTACAGAAACTGGTTAAAAATGAGCGCAAAAAACAATTTGACCTCATCCCTTTTATCAAAGATTCTGTGCAAACACAATCCGAAGTAAATGCACTGAAAAAAGCCCTTTTTGAGGACTACCCTTTTTACGATAACATTCTTTTTAACAAAGAAACCGAAGCGATTCGGACTGCCATCTATTTAGACAAATCGATTGTCAATACCCCCGAACGAAAGGCGTTTATTGAAGACGTTTTAATTCCAAAAGTAAAAACCTTTGAGGAAGCCACTGATTTAGATGTACGCGTTTCAGGAATGCCCTATGTACGAACGCTAAATGCTCAAAATATTGTTGACGAAATTAGCCTCTTTATTTTAGCAGCCATTTTAGTCACCTCTCTTATTTTCTTTTTCTTTTTCAGATCGTTTAGAGCCACTTTTATGTCCATGTTTGTGGTGGTGGTTGGGGTGATGTGGACCTTTGGAATTTTAGGATTGTTACAGTACGAAATTACGGTGCTTACAGCCTTGATCCCACCACTCATTATTGTCATTGGAATTCCTAATTGTATTTTTCTGATCAATAAATACCAGCATGAAGTCAACAAGCACGGAAACAAAGCAAAGTCCCTTCAAAGGGTAATTTCGAAAGTTGGGAACGCCACTTTAATGACCAATGTAACTACGGCTTCAGGGTTTGCAACTTTTATAATCACACAAAGTAAATTACTGACCGAATTTGGAATTGTCGCCTCTCTGAGTATTATTGCGATTTTTCTGTTGTGCTTATTAATCATTCCGATCATTTATAGCTTTATGCCGATCCCAAAAGAGAAGCATTTAGAGCATTTAAACAAACGATGGATCAACCGTCTTGGCGACTGGATTGAACACACCGTAAAGCATAAAAATATCACAATCTACATAACAGCGATTCTCTTACTCGCCATCAGTATTATTGGTATTTTTCAAATTGAAACCACGGGGAGTTTGATTGAAGACATGCCAAAAAAAGCAGAGTTTTATAAAGACATCGAATTCTACGAAAGAGAGTTTAACGGGGTCATGCCACTTGAAATTTTGATTGATACCAAACGCAAAAAAGGGGTCATAAAACTTTCAACCTTAAAGCGCATGAGTGCGTTAGAAGATTTGATTGTTGAAATTCCAGAACTTTCCAAACCCATCTCAATAGTAAGCTTGGTGAAGTATTCCAAACAAGCCTATTACAATGGGAACCCTAAGTATTATCAGTTGCCCTCGGCACAAGAAAATAGTTTTATTTTATCGTATGCAAAAAATGCTTCTACGGATGTGGACTTGCTAAAAAACTTTGTGGACAGTACGGGACGCTATGCTCGAATCACCACCTTTATGAAAGATGCAGGGATCGACAAAATGGAACGCATTGAAGAAGATCTTCTTACTAAAATTGACAAGCTATTTCCTGAAAAACAGTACGATATTTCGATCACAGGAAAAGCCTATTTATTTCAGAAAGGAACCAAGTATTTAGTAAAAAACTTAGTATTATCTTTAGCCTTGGCCATCTTTTTGATCTCGGTTTTTATGGCTTATATGTTTCGCTCCTTCCGAATGATTATCATTTCGTTGATTCCGAATTTGTTGCCGCTATTGGTCACCGCAGGAATGATGGGCTTTTTAGGCGTGCCTATAAAACCTTCCACAATACTCGTGTTTAGTATTGCCTTTGGAATTTCGGTGGATGACACGATTCACTTTTTAGCCAAATACCGACAAGAGTTATTGGCAAACCACTGGAAAATTAAAAAATCGGTCTTTGCAGCGCTTCGAGAAACAGGGGTTAGTATGTTCTATACCTCTATTGTATTGTTCTTTGGGTTCTCGGTGTTTGTAACGTCAAGTTTTGGAGGTACTGTCGCCTTAGGTGCATTGATTTCAGCGACCTTATTATTGGCAATGTTGGCAAATTTACTCTTGTTACCCTGCTTGTTGTTGTCTTTAGAACGCAGCATCGCAAACAAGAAAGTATTGAAAAAGCCTGCACTGAATATTATTCCAGAAGAGGAAGCGTTTGAAGAAGACTAAATCATACACTGTTAATTTAGCTTAAAACTTTATATTTGCAGTATTAAAAATTGTACTTATGACTACCAGCACTGTTGCACATTTATTAACTCAGGAACTCAAACATACAGACATTGAGGTCAAAGGATGGGTTCGAACGTTTAGAGCCAATCGATTTATTGCCCTCAATGATGGCTCTTGCCTTCAAAGTATCCAATGTGTGGTCGATTTTGAAAGCATGGATGAGGCCTTGTTAAAACGCATTACAACAGGTGCCGCCGTACACATAAAAGGTGGTTTGGTTGAAAGTCAAGGAAAGGGACAGTCTGTAGAAGTTCAAGTGAGTTCTATAGAAATTTTAGGGGATGCAGATCCGGAAGAAGTTTCAAAAACTATCTTGCAACCCAAACGTCATTCTTTAGAGTTTTTAAGAGAACAAGCACATTTACGCACACGAACCAATACGTTTAGTGCCGTGATGCGACTGCGTTCTTCACTCTCTTTTGCGGTTCATTCTTATTTTAATAAAAATGGTTTTTACTATATGCATGCTCCGATTGTCACTGGAAGTGATGCCGAAGGTGCAGGCGAAATGTTTAGAGTGACCACTTTAGATCCAAAAAATCCGCCACTAACCGACGCAGGTGAAGTGGATTATTCAAAAGACTTTTTTGGAAAAGAAACAAATCTAACGGTATCCGGTCAACTGGAAGCAGAAACCTATGCCATGGCGCTTGGGAAAGTTTATACTTTTGGCCCTACATTTAGAGCTGAAAACTCTAATACTTCGCGACATTTAGCAGAGTTTTGGATGATTGAGCCTGAAGTCGCTTTTATGGATTTGGCTGGAAATATGGATCTTGCTGAGGACTTTATGAAGTACGTGATCAGTTACGTTTTAGAACACAACAAAGAAGACCTTGCCTTTTTAGAGCAACGTTTGGAACAAGAAGATAAATCGAAACCTCAAAATGAGCGTGCGCCGATGCCACTCACTGAGAAACTTCGTTTTATTGTTGACAACAATTTTAAGCGTGTCAGCTATACAGAAGCGATTGATATTTTAAGAAACTGCAAGCCTAATAAAAAGAAGAAATTTAAATATATTATTGACGAATGGGGTGCGGATTTACAAAGTGAGCATGAACGCTTTTTAGTAGAACAACACTTTAAATGTCCTGTGATTTTATTTGATTATCCTGCCAAAATTAAAGCCTTTTATATGCGCTTAAATGAGGACGGAAAAACGGTGAGAGCCATGGATATTCTATTCCCAGGGATTGGTGAAATCGTTGGCGGATCGCAACGTGAAGAACGTTTGGACGTTTTAAAAGCAAAAATGGCAGAACTTGACATCCCAGAAGAAGACCTTTGGTGGTATTTAGATTTGAGAAAATATGGAACGGCTGTGCATTCCGGATTTGGACTTGGCTTTGAACGCTTGGTGATGTTTGCTACTGGAATGGGTAACATTCGCGATGTAATTCCTTACCCTCGAACGCCTTTTAATGCAGAATTTTAAGGGCAAACGTATTTCTGTTATTTGAAAATAGTGCTGCTTAGCATATACCTAACGTTTTTTTTCTTATTTTTATAGAAATCCTGCAATTGCGGAACTCACTTAAATCTAAATGAAAATAAAAAAAAGAACCTTTGATTTAATTTTTATTATTCTTTCAACTGCAATATTGATAACATTATCAGAATATGAGCTTTTAGAAACGTATATGGCTTTTTCATTAGTTCCAATTTTGATTGCATATCAGTTAGGTAAATATTCTGAAAGAAAATTCCCAAAATAATTAATGCTCAAGCAATACCTACATTATAAATTATCACAAAAGCTATCACCTCAACAAATTCAGTTGATGAAGTTGATACAATTGCCGACGCAAGCTTTTGAGCAACGCCTTAAGCAAGAACTCGAAGAAAACCCAGCACTTGAAACTGGAAAAGATCAAGAAGAGACGTATGAAGAGGAGTTTGATTCCAATGATAATGATATGGACAATGAGCAAATCAACGCAGATGACATCAATGTCGATGATTATTTGAGCGATGATGAAATTCCAGAATACAGACTTCATGCCAATAATTACAGTGCCGATGATGAACAAAAAACAATCCCTTTTGCTTCTGGGACGTCTTTTACACAACATCTACTCGACCAACTGAATACCTTTCCTTTGGAGGAAATACACTATCAAATCGCAGAGTTTCTGATTGGAAGCATTGATGATAGCGGCTACATTCGCCGGCCATTGCTTGATATTATGGATGATTTGGCCTTTACTCAAAATGTATTTACGGATGAGAAAACCATTGAATCCGTCCTCAAAGTAGTGCATCTCTTAGACCCCGCTGGGGTGGGGGCGAGAAACCTTCAAGAATGTTTAGTGCTTCAATTGCATCGAAAAACGCAAACGCCCAATACAGCCCTAGCCACAAAAATTATTGAATTGGGGTTTGAACAGTTTACAAAAAAGCATTACAAAAAACTTTTGCAAAAATTTAGTGTTACCGAAGCACAACTTAAAGATGCCGTTTCAGAAATTGAACGCTTAAATCCAAAACCTGGAAGTTCTTATTCTAACAACGCGCGCTCTGTTGAACACGTCGTTCCCGATTTCACCATCAAAATTACAGAAGGTGAATTAGAACTCAGTCTCAACGGTCGAAATGCACCAGAATTGCACGTTTCAAGACCGTATAACGAAATGTTAAAAGGCTATAAAGCTTCCAAAGAAAAAACAAAGTCGCAGAAAGATGCGGTGCAGTTTATCAAACAAAAACTAGATGCTGCCAAATGGTTTATTGATGCTATAAAACAACGCCAACACACCCTGTTTATCACCATGAGTACCATCATGCATTATCAAAAAAATTATTTTTTGTCGGGAGATGAGCAGCAGCTAAGACCCATGATTCTGAAAGATATTGCGGATAAAATAGACATGGATGTTTCGACCGTGTCTCGTGTTGCAAACAGCAAATATGTGGACACTCCTTATGGCACAAAGTTGATTAAAGAATTTTTTAGTGAGTCCATGACCAATGACCAAGGTGAGGAAGTTTCTACCCGTGAAATTAAAAGCATCTTAGAAACTGTGATCGCAGAAGAGGACAAGAAAAAACCACTGACAGACGAAAAATTAACGGTTATTTTAAAAGAAAAAGGCTATCCAATCGCCCGAAGAACTGTGGCTAAATACCGCGAACAATTAGACCTTCCTGTCGCACGACTTCGCAAACAACTTTAACTTACACCTTCTTAATTACGTTGGTGACAATCCCCCAAATTACAAAATCATTTTCTTCTGTAATTTTGATCGGTTGGTAGTTTTTATTTTCTGGCTGCAACCAAACCTCATCCTTTTCAACCTTGAGACGTTTCACCGTAAATTCGCCATCTAAAAAACAAACAGCTATTTTATTATGAGCTGGAGAAAGACTGCGGTCGATCACCAAAAGATCGTTATCGCTCAGTCCTGCATCAATCATTGATTGCCCACTCACCCGTGCAAAAAAAGTGGCTTCTTTATTTTTAATGAGCTCATTGTCTAACGAAAGACGTTCTTGTTTAAAATCCTCTGCTGGGGATGGAAATCCCGCGGAGATGCCTGTGTCAAAATACACAGCACCTAAAGTATTGAGATTTTCAGGAGTAAAAAAAGTAAGAGGTGAATTTTGTTTTATGGACATTGGACTGTAATTATATCTTTAAAATTGGTTGTGTAGTGTGGCGATAAATGTTCTTGACGCATTTTCCACGTACGTTTTAAATCTTGATTGGCTAATTTTAATTTTGGGGCGTCGTACTTTTTATTAATAAAATCGATGGTACGCATCAACGGAAGGTGTTTTGGGTCTTCACCACCAAACAACTGTAATTGGTGGTTATCTGTTGGAACAATCCCCGTCAGGATGACTCCTGCTTTTTTGTATTGAATTCCTTTTTTATAAATTGAGGCCACTGCTTTGACGGCATTCGCACTTAGGGTTAAACTAGAATTGGTAGGAAACGGAATGTTGACCACAACACTGGCACGGTGCTGTTCGGCATCTTTTTTATGGTAATCACTTCGTAAAAAAATAATCATCATATGACAACTAGACCCTTGTTTGCGAAGCTTTTCAGCACCACTACAAGCAAAGGTAGAAATGCGTTCTTTGATGTCTTCAAGGTCTTTAATAGCGGATTCAAAACTGCGCGTGGTGGCAATGGCGCGTTTATTTTTAATGGTTTCCGTCTCAATTTTAGAGATGCCTTCTAAATCTTTTTTTAATTTCCATTCTGTAATAGAAAAGGTTTTACGCACCCACATATCGGGGAGCTGCACAAAGTCATAGGCCGTTTTACACTGCTTCACGGAAAGGCGTTTGTGTAGTGCAGGGCCAATGCCCCAAACATCTTTAAGCTGTGTCCATTTCAAAGCTTTGATGCGTTTTTCTTCGCTGTCAATTACATAAACACCCCCTGTTTCTTTGGGAAACTTTCGGGCAATTTTATTGGCAACTTTACTCAAGGCCTTGGTAGGCGCAATTCCAACACAGGTAGGAATGCCTGTCCAATTTAAGATGCGTTCGCGCATCTCAGTTCCGTATGTGTGTAAATCATAGGCATCAAATCCGTTGAGTTTTAAAAACGCTTCGTCAATACTATACACTTCTACATCAGGGGAAAATTGTTCTAAAATACGCATCACACGACTGCTCATGTCCCCATACAGCGCATAATTAGATGAAAATAATTGAATGTTGTTGGCCTTGAAAAATGCTTTAAATTTAAATGCAGGCGCACCCATAGGAAGCCCTAGAGCTTTCGCTTCGTCACTGCGCGCAATCACACAGCCATCGTTATTCGATAAGATAGCGATCGGTTTTTGGCGTAAATTCGGATTAAAAACCCGCTCACAAGAAGCATAAAAGTTATTACAATCAACAAGTGCAAACATGCTATAAAGGTAGTGCATTTGCTGTTTTTATTGTTCTTAACAAGTAAAATATTTAAAGATATTTATTTGATTTTATGGATTGAGGCGTGATAGTATTTATATATTTACACAATAATTTTGACCTAATAAAACTGAAATTCTTATGAAGACTAAATTTTGTTTATTATTATTCGTCCTTAGCTTTTTCTCATCTTATAATGTGTTAGCACAACAAGCTTCAGAGGCTCAAAAATTAGATTCCGTTACGATTACTTCAACAGCGATTGAGTTGCCTTTTAAAAAGAATTCTCGCACGATAACACTTATTTCATCAGAAGTTATAAAGCAAAGTCCTGCGACTAATTTGGCGGAACTTCTGCAACAAGAGGCGGGTATCGATGTAAGACGTCAAGGTGTTAATGGAATGCAAGCGGATTTATACATTCGTGGTGGGAGTTTTGATCAAACCTTACTTTTGATTGATGGTATTAAGGTTGAAGATCCTCAAACAGGCCACCATACATTAAACATGGCACTACCTCTGGAAGTGATCGAACGGGTTGAAATTATCAAAGGTCCTGCGGCACGTGTTTTTGGACAAAATGCTTTTACGGGAGCGATTAATATCGTCACAAAATCAAATGTTGATAATGTAAATTCAGTGGGGTACAAAACAGGTTCTTATAATCAGCAGCAAGCCTCAGGAACCTTAGGAACTAACTTGAAAAACACGACGCTTATAGGACATGCCTCTATAAACACTTCTGACGGCTATCGACATAATACCGATTTTGAAAATCAAAATTATTTTGTAAAAGGACGTTTTAATGCAAATGCGAATCCTATTGATGTGATTGGTTATTTTGCCAAACGGGACTTTGGTGCGAATCAGTTTTATGCTGTTGAAAGTGGCCTCGACCAATATGAAGAAACACAAAGCAGTCTTGTGGGAGCTTCTACAAACTTTAAAACTGAAAACTTTAAAATCACGCCACGTATCTATTGGAAACGTACCCAAGATATGTACTTGTATGTTCGCGAAGACCCCTCTGTTTATAGAAACTTGCATCTCTCCAATAAAGTAGGGGTACAAGTCAATGCCTCTTACACCTCCAGCGCTGGAGTTACGGGTTTTGGTATCGATGCTGCGAAGGTGTTTATGACCAGTACTAATTTAGGAGAGCGCGACCGACTGATGGCAAATCTGTTTGTTGAGCATCGGTTTTCTTTAGTAGATAATACTTTAGATATTACGCCAGGAGTCTCGATAAATTATTTCTCTGATTTTAAATTTCATGCCTTTCCGGGTGTCGATGTTGGTTATGCTATTAATGATGCTTTTAAAGTCTATGCAAATGTGGGCTATACCTATAGAGTGCCAACCTATACCGATTTATATTATGTAGGAAGAACGGATTTAGGGAATGCAAATTTAGAGCCTGAAAAAGCACTTTCTGAAGAAGTTGGATTAAAATATTTTGGAGTAAACTTTAATGCCTATATCGCTGTATTTAATAGATCGTCTGATAATTTGATTGATTATACCAAAGAAAATGAAGCTGATAAATGGCTCGCTACAAACCTGAAAAGTTTAACCTCAACAGGGGCGGAATTGAATGTGTCTTCCAGTTTTAAATCCGGATTATACACTCAAAATATTAGTTTGGGATATACGTATTTGGATGAGAATTTAAACGACATCAAAACCACCTATTCTAAATATGTGCTCAATGCATTGACACATCATTTTACGGCAACGGTGCGTTCGCAGTTTCTGAAAAATGTATCACAAAGTATCGTTTATAAATTTGCCGAACGCGCTTCTGGAAGCAGCTATAGTGTGGTAGATGTACAAGCCACCTTGAAGGTTTCAGATCTTGAATTTTCTGTCATTGGAAATAATATTTTCAATACGGAGTATGTGGAAACAGGCTTTGTACCTATGCCAAAAGGGAATGTTTTAATAGGAGTCAATTATGCGTTCTAAAAACTAGTTGATAAGCACATTCACCTTGTCATAAACCAAGTGGGATTCCCATCCTCTATAGAGTAGGTAGTCGGCGAGTTTTTTCTTTTTTTTCCACGGATCCGTTTCGGTCAGCGTTGCTTCTTTTTTTTCTGCGAGTGCATGGAATGTTTCAAGGTAATCGTTAGGGTCAATTTCTTGAAGGGCAACTTTAATAATATATTTCGACAGTTGGCGTTGTTTTAGCTCTAGAGTCAACCTTACTTTTCCCCATTTTTTAATTCTAAATTTTCCTCTTACAAATGCTTTTGCAAAACGTTCTTCGTTCAGGTGGCTGTCTTCAATGAGTGCCACAATGATAATTTCAATCGCCTCGGGAATCATTCGCATCTGTTTGAGTTTTTGCTCAACTTCTTTGTGACAGCGGTCTTGATAGGCGCAATACTTTTGAAGCTTAGACAGGGCTTCCTCTACAGTGTAACTCTTATACGTTTGATACATTATTAGAGTTTATAAGTAACGGCAAAAATCAGATTGGTTCCTGGGGCAGAGATCCCTGAAGAGTATGTTCTGTAACGCTGATTGGTTAAATTTTCGATGGCCCCTACAACAGAAATTGATTTGTTAAAATCATATTGCGATCTAAGATTGAGGGTATACCAAGACGGCGCATATGGCTTCCCTTGTGCATCTAAAGCAAATAAGTAATCCGCTAATTCTGCAGAAATATCTGAACCGGAAAGGGTGCCATTATAGTCTATAAACCCATCCATTTTGAACTTTTTGTGTTTCCATATAAGGTGTGCATTTCCAAAAACAGGTGCTACATGTCTAACCGGCAATTCAACGCCCGCAGTATCTTCTTGCACACCATGTACATAACTAAACTGAGTGGTGAACTTTAAGGCTTTAGAAAATCGAATTTTTGAGCCTACTTCAAATCCATAAATCCAAGATTTAGAAGCATTTTGAATGGCTTGAATTTCGCTTATGTCTCCGTCGTAATACATTTCTGATGCGCCACTGACTGCAAAGTTATTTCGAACCAATGCATTGTCTAAATACGTGTAATAGACGGAACCATCAAAAATCACAGATTCTTTCAAATTAACCGTGAGTCCGAGTTCTCCACCATAGGCATATTCGGGTTTAAGGTCACTGTTTGGCACCACAACCAATCCTTCTTGGGAGTCGAAAATTTTTCCGATATCATCAATGTTTGGTGCTCTAAAAGCAGTGGTCGCATTTAATTTCCAAAGAAAGGTGCTGTTCGGATTCCAACTAAAACCAAGAGTCCCTGTAAGCGCGCTTGTATCAAGATCAGCCATTCTAAAAGGAAGGTTATAAAATGCGTTATTATCTGTTAAGTCAGCATGGATAGTCACATAATTATAGCGTATTCCAGATTGTACTGTAAGCTTTGAACTGGGCTTGTACTTGTGACTTAAATAGGCGGCTAAGGTTTGCCATTTTGAACCGTCTGGATAACGAGACGCAATCGCTTCTTTGGCGTTGGTATCGATGTTTGTTTTGTGTCCTGCCGAGCCCACTCTATTGTATATATACTCTGTTCCGTAAGATATGTTAGAGCTATTGGAAAGTGTTTTATAAAAATCAAAGTTCAAGGAAACTGCATCCACATTTTCTTCTCGAATTTTACGGGTGTCAGAATCAAATCTTCTATTGATTCGACTCTCTTTAAAATTTTGATAGGCAGCAGATATTTTAATTTTATCATACAAGCTAGAACCGCAACTTAGTTTTGTCATTTGTAAGTTGGCAAGAAACCAATCTTGAGGTCCATAGTTCCATTCAGCATAGTGTAAAACACCATCCGATCCGTAGTTCGACAATCGATCGTATCTTGGGTAATCGGAGGTGGTCGAGTAGTGAAGCCCTAAGTCAAATTTCAAATCGTCATTGGCTTTATAAAGCACTTTTTGAGCAAGATGCATTTGACGGAAATTAGTGAATTTCTGGACCCTAGGGGTCGTATTAGAAACCATGATGTCTTGGCCGTTTATATACTGAGCGTAATGAAGACTTAAGTAGTCATCAGGACCATTGGCTCCCATCTTTAAATCTCCAAAATCAGAGACGCTCACACTGCTGTGAAATCCCCATTTTTTAAATCCTAAATTGAAATCCAGATGGGCAGTTTTTTCATTATTTGCAGAGGCATATCGAACGGTGCTTCGAGCGGTCAAATTTGGAGTCGTGGATTCAGATAATTTTGGAGTGGTGGTATAAAAATTCATAACTCCACCAATGGCGTCACTTCCGTAAATAACAGATCCAGATCCAAGAATAACTTCTGTTTTTTCAACATTAAAAGGGTTTATTGACAATACATTTTGAACATTGCCTCCTCTAAATATGGCGTTATTCAGACGCACCCCATCTATTGTGATTAGAAGTCGGTTGGTAGAAAACCCTCGAATCATTGGGCTTCCCCCTCCTAATTGACTTTTTTGTACAAAAACACGTCCGCTATTGCTTAACAAATCGGCACTTGTTTGAGGATTGGATAATTGGACGTCTTTGGAATTGATGCTAATAATGTTTTGGGGAACTTCTTTTTTGTTTTGCTCAAATTTAGAGGCGGATATCACAACCTCGTTTAGACTTGTCGCTTTTGGGGACAGAAAAACGGTGTCTTGAATGGACGATTTAAGAATTGAAAATTTATGATAGGAAAGGTGTTGGAAATAAATTTTGTCGCGCTGACTAAATGCTTCCAAATTAACATGCCCATCAAAATCGGTAATAGCTGTTTTAGTTTTAAGGTCATTAAAAACTGCAACTCCTGGAATCGGTGCATTGTCTAATTCATCGACCACGACAATTTGTTGGGCAGAAGTGCTCAATATAAAAAACAGGGAAATACAAAGAAATAAGCGACTCATATTAACTGTAAACTTGATTTAAAACGGTTAACGATCTGGGGTGTTTAAAGGCGTGTAAATGTAATTTAAAATAGTCTAAAATCATATTAAGTAATTCATGCTTTTGTGAGGAATTCAACTCCTGAGTCATTGTTGTATCAAATTTTGTGCCCAAAAAAGGTTTTAGCAATTCTAATTTTGAACCTGTGACACAATGTTCTCCATTTTGGTATTGAAAATTACCATTTTCTAAATTAAAATAAGGAAGCGCTTGGTGAGTCGTATCAGGGTTAATTCCTAAAAATTTTGTCAGACCCATTAAAAATTGTTGGTGAAACGTTCCGGTTTTTTCTACGGCATCAAACCACAATAAAGTTGTTTCAAGATATTCGAAAAGAGGAGGATTGGCTTCTTCTTCATTTAAAATCATGGACAAAATTTCAGCTAAAAATAATAAAACAGTGGATTTAAAAATATTGGTGTGCAGAGATTCATAAGGTTTGTGCAATCGGACTTCTTTAAAATAATGCAAGCTCCGATTGTCTTTGTGCTCCGCCTCAATATCGAGTAGCGTGAGCAGTTGAAAATAGGCGGGCTTTAGTTTCCCTTTTTTAGATTTAAGTGCGTTTTTAATCACATAACTTTTTACCCCAGAAGATGCTGTATAGCATTTGACAATCAAATCGTTGTCGTTATATTTAATCTTTGAGATGACAATTGCTTTTGTAGAGACCACCATTAACGTATGATCATTATTTTTGAAACATTCGTTTCAAGTGTGTCAAAATCAGAAAAAAGCACTAAATAAACCCCTGAAGCGACTGTATTATTTGCTAGATTTTTACCATTCCAATAAGCGGTTCCACCATCAATTTCAAGGTTGTAATTTTTATACCTTAAATTAACATTAGATTGTGCCTCGGCAACCAAATTACCTTCAATATCTGTTATTTTAATATTAACATTTTCACTTATGTTTTTAATTTTAATTTTATCCTCTGCCATATTAAACCCAGGTCTTACAGGGTTCGGATAGACATATACATCTTCGAGTGATTCCGTTGTGCTTGACCCTCCCGTTTTAAAAGCAACCAAGCCACGAGTGGTTCCAAAGTATACAATCCCATTTTCGGAATCCAACGCCATGGCGTTCACTCCATTTGAAGGTAGTGGAGAGTTGTCTTTGGTGAAATGATGAATGGTTTTTTGTCCATCTGAAGACACGTAAAACACACCTGCATCTGCTGTAGAAATCCATTTGTTGTTAGATCCATCCACAATGATGTCTGAGATAAACTGTTGTGCCAATAACTCTTGTGGAAGGCCGTCTTCAAGGATAATAATAGGTTCCGTTCTCACCACTTCTTCAGTGAAAAAACTGGAAGTATTATACAGGACTCTGAGTCCTTTGTAGGTACCAATCCAAAGTACGTTGTTTTTGTCTAATGCTAATGATTTTACTGCGGCTGATGGAAGGTTCGCAACATCTTTATCGTTTATGTTTTTTAACAACATTCCATTCTCATTGAAACCAATCAAACCAGATCTATAACTCCCGATCCATTTGGTTCCATCTGACCCAATAGCAATATCGCTAAAGCCAAATTCATTGTCAGAAGGATCTGGAATTATCGGGGTAAAATCATAGGAAGTCCATTGATTTGTACTTGGATTAAGTTTTTTGAGAGGGGATTTTACTTTAGAATTTAACACCCATAAATTATCTTCATTATCAAAAGAAGATCCTGAAATACGAATGGTAACATAATTTGGGTTCGGTTCATATATTTGAGACTCTAAACCACTGTTTGTTGGATTTAAAAGCTCAATGGATTCCTCTGTTTTAATATTCAATAAACCACTATGAAAAGAACTTATGAATACTTGACTTGGATCTAATGGATTTATAGAGATGCTATTTAGGTCGTAAACATTGGATTGAATTGTGTTTTGAATACTGTCATATCTAATATTATTCCATTCAGCATTATGAAAACGACTAATTCCTGTTTTTTTTAATTTTGGAGCTAAAAATATTGTGTATGCTCCAAAACTAACCCATAAATTATTATATCCGTGTTCTAAAGAAAAGACACTGTTTAAAAGTGGCCCTTGCGGGTGAATCTCATCATATTCAGATGTTGATATGGCTTTAGATCTTAGAACACCAAAATCAGTAGTTCCAATATAAATGACGCTATCAATTGTAAGAGCGCTTGTGAAACTAGTTTCAAATTCAAGATTCGTCGTATAAATATCTACTGCGTTGAATCCTGCCGTATACTGATATACTTTAGAGGGTGTTGTAACTAACAGGCTGTTATCTGACACTTTTAGGTCTGCGACAGATTGGGGATAAACAAATAAGGGATTCAAACTTGTTCCAACTATCTCAAAAATTCTATTACTAGAGTTCACTGTGTAAAGTTGACTGCCAAAGGCTGCCACGTTCGTGAAATTACCAGTAATCAGAGTTGTCCAAAATTGGAAATCTATTAAATTTGGATTGGATAAGCTTGCCTTTTTTATACCCATATTAGAACTACAGGCAGCATAAATTTCGTTATTAAAAATCGTGGTTTGATTGACTTTAACTTGACTCCCATTTGTACCAATATAATACGTGTCTCCAAACTCTAAATCGTCTAAGTTGTAAACTGAAATTCCGTAGTCCGTTGAAATATAAACAAGCTCATTAATTTCATTAAAATGGTTGATTTTTTTTTGTGACGGTGGAATTGTTGTTTTGTTTATGATGTCTATAACTTTAAGCAATTCCTGATCGCTTTCTTTATAAACCTCAATTAAGCCGTTTTCATACCCAATTAATAATAGTTCGTATTGATTACTGTAATGTATGGTTGAAATTAATTCCCCCGATAGCCCATTGATCGTTGTAATGGTACTAAGTTCATTACTAAGTGGGTCGTAAGAGAAAATTGCATTTTCAGATGCGGCATAGAATTTTGTATCTCCATAAACGACGTCTTTAATGTCTAGATATGAAAAATGTCCAACCCAGGAAGTGTCATAGTTTTGACTCCAAGATGATGGGACAAAAGCAAGAAGAAAAGTAATTATAAAAAAATGTGTTTTCACGACTTGTTAATTAAACTCAAATATATTTATTACAAACGAGAAATGAACTCATTATTGTACATAAACAAAAAAAGCTTTCAAATCAATGAAAGCTTTTTGAACGTAGGTTTGGTAGTTATTACACCACGCCTTGTGCGAGCATTGCATCAGCTACTTTTACGAAGCCTGCAATATTAGCGCCTTTAACATAATCAATATATCCTGTTTCTTCGTCTTTTCCGTATTCGATACACGCATCGTGGATATTAGACATGATGTCTTTTAGTTTTTCATCCACTTCCGCTCTAGTCCAGTTGTAACGTAAAGAATTTTGTGTCATTTCTAATCCAGAAGTAGCAACACCACCTGCATTGGATGCTTTTCCTGGTGCAAATAAAATCTTTGCTTCATGAAATTTAGTGATTGCTGCTTTTGTCGAAGGCATATTAGCCCCTTCACTCACACAAATACAACCATTTGTCAATAACATTTCGGCGTCATTTTCGTTTAACTCATTTTGAGTTGCACATGGCAACGCAATGTCACATTTAACTTCCCAAGGAGTTTTGTTAGCCACAAATGTCGCATTTGGATACGTCTTAACATATTCACTTATACGTGCTCTTTTGATGTTTTTAAGCGTCATTACAAACGCAAGTTTATCACTGTCAATACCCTCATGATCTAGGATGTAACCAGAAGAATCTGATAACGTAATTACTTTTCCTCCTAAATGAATTGTTTTTTCGGCAGCGTATTGTGCTACATTTCCAGATCCAGAAATCACCACGGTTTTTCCTTTAAAACTATCGCCTTTCGTTTGCAACATTTTATCTGCAAAATAAACGGTTCCATATCCAGTTGCTTCAGGACGGATGAGCGAGCCTCCCCATGTCATTCCTTTTCCAGTAAGCACTCCAGTAAATTCGTTTCTAAGTTTTTTATACATTCCAAAAAGGAATCCAATTTCGCGTCCTCCTACTCCTATATCGCCTGCGGGGATATCGGTGTTAGAGCCAATATGACGAAACAATTCGCTCATAAAAGCATGGCAAAATCGCATGATTTCATTATCACTTTTTCCTTTAGGGTCAAAATCACTTCCCCCTTTTCCACCGCCCATTGGCAGGGTGGTTAAGCTATTTTTAAAGACTTGTTCGAATGCTAAGAATTTTAAAACACTCATGGTAACTGTTGGATGGAATCGAAGCCCTCCTTTATAAGGACCGATCGCAGAATTCATTTGGACGCGGTAGCCTCGGTTCACCTGAATTTCTCCTTTATCATCTACCCAATTAACTCTAAAAGTAATGGCACGTTCAGGCTCTACCATTCTTAAAAGAATGTTTTTGCCGTGATAAATATCGTGTTTGACGATATAAGGTAGTACAGTTTCTGCAACCTCTTCTACGGCTTGAATAAATTCAGCTTCGTGGCCATTTCTTTCTTTAACTAAGTCTAAAAAACCTTTAATTATTTCTTCCATATCAAAATGTTTGGGGTATTAAAATTTAAATATTATACGGTACAAATATATAATATCTTTAAAAATAATGGTCTATTTTTTTGTATATCATAATTACGGTGCAATAATTAAGATATAAATTCGTAATATGATATTTTAATGGGAATTATTTAATGAAATATATAATTCATTGCATAAAATGCTAGTTAAGCGCTTGTTTCACAGTCTCTATACTTTATTGCAATACCAAATTTATAAACTATTTTTCATTGCTAAGATATATCCAAGATGAATCCCTTCATGAAATGTATTAAAACTGATGGCTTCCTCAATAGTCGAAAGCGTGACATTTAAAGAAGTCGTATAGGGCTTGTAATTTTTAAAAAAATCATTTTCGTAATCAATTTTGGTTTGCTCAACAGTCGAAAACAAAAGGGTTTTGATTTCCGCCAACTCTGTTTCTGTGGCTTCGTGGACGGTTTTAGTGTCTTTCCTGTAGGTTTTCACCAATTCAGAATCTACTAAAAAAGGTTGATTGGACAACCCATAAACCAGCAATTGCTGCGTTACAATAGTATGAGCAACGTTCCAAAAAATGGAATTTCGATACCCTTTAGGAACAGTATTCAGTTGATCTAAAGAAAATTTCTCGAGAAGTTTCAAGAGAAGCGTTCTATTTTGCAGCGTTACGTTGTGATTCCAGTTCATAATATTCAAAGATTATTTAGTTCTTAATAAAGAAATGATTTTCTTTGTAAAAATAAGAAAAGAATCTCATGAAAAAATTCTATTTTCTAAGTAACTGTAATACCTGTCAACGAATTTTAAACCACTTGGGGCTAAATGAAGATTTTGAACTTCAAGACATCAAAAAAACACCAATTCAATCTAAAGAGTTAGAACACTTAAAAACCCTGGCAGGCAGCTATGAAGCGCTTTTTAGTAAGCGTGCAAAGCTCTACAAGGAATTAGGTTTAAAAGAAAAATCGCTCAAAGATGCCGATTATAAAAATTATATTTTAGAGCATTATACGTTTCTAAAACGGCCCGTGCTTGTTTTGAATGATCAACTCTTTGTTGGAAACAGCTCTAAAGTCATCAACTCCGCAATAACGGCACTCTTGAATGAAAAATAATAGGTTTGCACTCTTTGCACTTGTATTGGTGCAGCTTTTTTATGGAGTCACTTTTACCTTTGCCAACGATGTCATCGATGGTGGTTACATGCAGCCTTACGGCTTTATTTTATTTAGAGTCTCTCTCGCCGCTGTTCTATTTTGGGTGTTTAGTATTTGGGCCCCTAAGGAAAAAATTGATCGAGCAGATTATCCTAAATTCGTGCTTGCGGCCTTTTTTGGCGTAGCTCTCAATATGCTTGCGTTTTTTAAAGGACTGCAATTCACTACGCCTATTAATGGATCTGTGATTATGGTCACTACCCCTATTATTGTGTTGGTATTATCTGCTATTATTTTAGGAGAAAAAATTACAAAAATTAAAGTTTTGGGTATTTTCGCAGGGCTTTCAGGTGCCTTAATCTTAAGCATCTATAACCGTTCGTCCAGCTCTGGAGACAATATCTTATTAGGTAATTTCTTAGTACTTGTCAATGCGGCTTCCTATAGTTATTATTTAATTTTGATAAAAAAATTAACCAACAAATACCATCCGTATACCTTTATTAAATGGTTATTTTTGTTTGGAACTTTCTTTGTACTTCCTTTTGGGTACAGCGAACTCGCCGCCGTCAACTGGAGTAGTTTCACTCCTTACATTTGGTTTTCAATCTTATTTGTGGTCGTTTGCGCAACCTTTGCCACCTACCTATTGAACCCGCTCGCCTTGCGAAAATTAAGCGCTACAACGGTCAGTACTTTTGTATATATACAACCTATATTTGCGGGAATTTTTGCGATACTGATGGGAAGCGACAGCTTGAACGCTGTTAAGGTTCTGGCAGCGGCTTTAATATTTTTAGGTGTATATTTGGTTTCTAAAAACCCGAACCTTCAAGCGACTAAATGAGTTCTTTTATTACCACCTTATACCCTTCTGTTGACCTTATAGATCCAGTCGTTTTTAAAGAAGTGAACGCGGATAAAAATGTCTATTTTTCAAAATCATTCTTGAAAGCTTTTGAGCTCGCAAATCCGCAAATCGAATTCAAATATATTACAATCTCTGATGCCAAAAAAAACGCGGTTGCTCTGGCGCTTGTTCAAGTGATTAACCTAAGTGTAGAAGGCACTTTAAAAAACATAAAAGTCGCGGCATCGGTTCGAAAATTTTTGGGTCTGTTTTTTTGTAATGAACATATAAAAATAATGTTTTGCGGGAATGTATTTCTTAGTGGTGAGCATGGTATAAGTAGCTCCAATCAAACTTCTAAAGAGGAAATCATGACTCAAATCGGCACTGCTTTGGATGCTGTCGCCGCCAATACAAAACCGCTTCATGCGATTTTTATAAAAGATTTTAAGGAAGATTCGCTCCAAAGTACCCGTCAATTTTTAAATTTTGGGTATAGCGAAATCAAGGTGGAGCCCAATATGATCATTCAACTACAGCCCGAGTGGAACACATTTGAAGATTATAAGAATATATTAAAATCAAAATACAGAGTCAAGGCGAATAAAGCCGACTCAAAAAGTAGCGCTCTAGAAACACGTTTGTTTACAGAGCATGATTTTGAAACTTATAAAGATGAGTTGCAGGCTTTGTACCAAAACACCATTGCCAATGCTAGTTTTAACGCGCAAGTTTTAAACCTAAATACTTACATTCATTTGCGAGCATCATTCAAGGATGATTTCATCGTAAAAGCGTATTTTTTAGATAACAAGCTCGTTGGGTTTTTGACAGCCCTTGTGAATAAAAATGCGCTGGACGCCCATTTTATTGGATTGGATTATGATTTAAATAAATCCCATGCCATCTATCCTCGTATTTTAAATGATTATGTACGACTCGGGATTGAAAAACAAGTATCTTCTATCAATTTAGGCCGAACTGCCTCCGAAATAAAAACCACGATTGGTGCCAACCCTTTGGAATTGAGTTGTTATATAAAACATAAAAATCCGTTTTTAAACTCCTTGGTAAAGCCCTTTTTCAGACGCATTAAAATCAAAGAGTTCAAGCAACATTCTCCTTTTAAATAAAAAAAAGGCCGAAGCCTTTTTTTTATTTTCACAAATTTACAACGGCCATCCATTGAGTGCGCCGCCCATAAGTGCTAAAGACACAATCCAATAAAATACATTTATAAAGATGTATTTAGCAGATTTCATTTCAAATATAGCATTGGTGGCTAGGACTGGAAGTGCCACAAAAATTCCTAGAAACGCACCGTGCGCAGCACCGTGTTTAAACGTCATAAATAGTTCTTGACCATGCCGCATCTCATCAGGGCCACCGATCAAAACGTTTATGTATAAATAAAAAGAAAGAATTACCGATAGAAGCACCGCAACAATATAAGCCTTCGCAGGTGACATTGTTTTAATTTTGGCTTCGGTAATTCCTGTGGCGTGCATCCACGCCGTTCCAAAGACTTTAGGGTGGTACCAGATGGCTCCGATAATTAAAGGGATCAAAGCTGACACGAGTATTGCCAACCAATTCATTGATGAATTTTCCATAGTTAAGTAGATTTTAGTTAAGTTAAAAATAATATACCAAAAGAGTATGTGTCATAAATATCGACAATCGTTTAATGTTCCATCCTAAAATAGCATTATACCTGATGTTATTTTAGGACGTCACAATCTCATCTTATTAAAAACTTATTGAACTGTAACATTCGTAAAGTCTATAGATTGTCCATATCCAAAACCACAAGCTTCGGCTTCATTGTAAGTAGATTTCACAATTCTCATTCTATGCACCCCTTTATTTGCATCTCCAGGGATATAAAAACCATGAGTTACAAACCCCATTCCACGGATGTCGACATTATAAAGAAGTCGTTCGTTGGCATCAAACTGAGCATCATCGTTATAGTCAATCCACATTGAATATCTACCTCCAAAAAGAAATTGAATATAGGATTTATAAATTATAGATTCATATCTTTCTCCTCTGTTAAATGTAACAGGGTCAGAACTTACCTCATAATTCCCTTTCCCATTACCACTAATATTTATGCTTGTGTTAGGAACCTTTAAATGATAAATTGAATGATTATTATTGTTGTCATGGGCAGCAAACGGAACACAAGGATTGATGTAATATGACTTTTTGTTTATATCAAAAATAGCATAATCTCCTTCTCCATTTTTAGCCATATTCCTTGCTATCCCTTCTGTTCCATAAGGAATTCCGTTATGACCATATCCCATATGGTGCATTAATTCGTGTGCTATTGTTTCATGAAGTAGGTGATTAGCATGCCTATCATTCATTACCCAGCGAGCTAAACCAATCCACGATCTTAAATTTGAAACTCCTAACCAACGTCTAGAATGTCTAAATTCAACATCATTTTTCTTAGTTCTAAATCTATGAAGCGCATCTGCTGCTAATGTTGCTTTAAAATTATCTTTAATAAATTTTTGAAATTTAGGGGTTCTTATTACTTTTTTTATTTTAATAAATGACTCCGTAACTAACTCTTTTTGTTTCTCTGTCCATACACCATCTCTATCTGAGAATTGAGTTATATGAATATCAAACATGTTTTCTTGATAAAAGCTTGTCTTATATAATGGCACTCTTTTAATACTGCCATCTACGGTCGTTATAATGAGTAATGTACCTGGATCCATTAACAGCAAATCATTATATTCATAGGGATCTAAATTTTCAATATTAGATTCTGCATAATCCGCAATTCCATCGCCATCAGTATCTACAAAATCACGGCTTGATCTTGCAGTTACATTACTAGGGTTCAGGTCCTCTTTGAACGAATCCTCATCATAAATGATATCATTGTCCAAACTTAAATCGTGTTGATTTTCGTCCAACGATTCTGTTTCAGTAACTTCTTCTTTAATACAAGAAAAAACAAGAAGGATAATAATTAAGGGGATAATTTTTTTCATAACAATTGTTTTTGGGTTTTGCCTACTTCTGTTTTAAGTCTTTTTTTAGCTAATTCCGACTGTATTTATAAATAACTACTAAAGTTATGCTATACTCAGTAACACTCTAAACTCACAGATTATGAAGAGTAATATGATACTAAACTGAGTTCTGGTATTAACTTAAAATAAATCGACCTCAGGTTAATAAAGGCTTTTAATTTCTGTAGCATACATCCAAGCAATTCCAAATACTTTGAAATTTTACCAGATTGCTGCGATAATTAAAGGGAAGAGGATCGACACAAGTATTGCCAACCAATTTCGTTGAAAAATTTTTCATAATTAAGTAGGTTATTAGATGAGTTGGGAACAATGTACAAAAAAAAATAAAAACAGGCATCTGCAGGGTGCAGAAGAGTTGGAATTCTCCTTGGGTATACTTATTGGTTTTCAGTATCTTTGGAAAAAGTTTTTAATACCAAAGAATGATACATTCCATGACGGGCTACGGTAAGTCCGTATTACAATTGCCAAGCAAAACCATCTCCATTGAGATCAAATCGTTGAATAGTAAAACCTTAGACCTCAACATGCGCATGCCGTCTGTGTACCGATCTAAAGAGTTGAACCTTCGAAAACTCATTGCTTCTAGATTAAACAGAGGTAAAGTAGATTTTTCATTGTATTTTGAAAACACTGGAGGAGAGACCTTTGCAAAGGTCAATCCTAAAGTCGTAAAAAAGTATATGACACAATTGGAAGGGTTGGCAACTGGCGATGAAATGCAGCGGCTTCAAATGGCCATCAAAATGCCGGATGCCATTAGTACCGAACGTGACGAAATAGACGAAACAGAATGGGCGGACATTCAAAATGAAATCCTAAAAGCATTGGATCACATTGCGCTGTACCGATTGGAAGAAGGCACCGTGTTGGAAGCAGATTTCACAAAACGAATCGCCATCATTTCAGACTTACTAGATCAAGTTCTTACCATAGATCCGGAGCGCATCACAAACGTACGAGACCGCTTACACAAAGGGGTTGCCGAACTGAAAGAAAAATATGACGAAAACCGCTTTGAACAAGAGCTGGTGTATTACATCGAAAAATTTGACATTACTGAAGAAAAAGTGCGCCTTCAAAACCATTTGGAGTATTTTATAAAAACCTTAAACTCCGAAGGCTCTAACGGTAAAAAATTAGGCTTTATTTCTCAAGAAATTGGTCGCGAGGTGAATACCATTGGATCGAAAGCTAATTTTGCACCCATGCAAAAATTAGTGGTTCAAATGAAAGATGAATTAGAAAAAATTAAAGAACAATTACTCAATGTCCTCTAAGATGCCACAAGGAAAACTAATTGTATTCTCGGCACCCTCGGGATCAGGAAAAACAACGATTGTAAGACATTTGTTGGCACAAAAAGAACTGAATTTAGAGTTTTCTGTATCGGCAACCTCCCGTGAAAAAAGAGGGACTGAAGTCGATACAAAAGACTATTATTTTTTGTCGAGTGATGCGTTTAAACAACACATAAAATCCGACGATTTTCTGGAATGGGAAGAAGTCTATAGAGATAATTTTTATGGCACACTCAAGTCGGAAGTAGAACGTATTTGGGCCTTGGGAAAACATGTCATTTTTGATATTGATGTCTCGGGTGGCTTGCGAATTAAACGTAAATTTCCAGAAGAGACTTTGGCAATATTCGTAAAACCTCCAAGCATCGATGAATTAAAAATTCGTCTTAAAAAACGACAGACAGAAACCCAAGATAAAATCAATATGCGGGTAGCTAAGGCTTCGGCAGAACTTGCCACTGCGCCTTTATTTGATTGCATCATTGAAAATGATGTTTTAGAAACGGCTCAAAAAGAAGCTTACAGTAAAGTTGCTGAATTTATTAACTAAGGATCTATGAAGATTGGACTCTTTTTTGGAACGTTTAACCCCCTACATGTTGGGCATCTTGTGATTGCCAATCATATGGCAGAGCATTCTGATTTGGACCAGGTTTGGGTGGTGGTCACGCCACAAAGTCCTCACAAAAAAAAGCAAAGTTTGTTGGACAATCACCAGCGCTTAGAGATGGTGTATCGGGCAACAAAAGAGTATCCAAAACTGATGCCGAGTGCTATTGAGTTTGATTTGCCACAGCCCAATTATACGGTGCATACATTGGCTTATTTAGAAGAAAAACACCCCGAACACCGCTTTGCACTTATTATGGGAGAAGACAATTTGAAGTCCTTACCAAAATGGAAAAATGCGGAGGTGATTCTCAAAGGCTATCCAATTTATGTGTATCCTAGAACCTTAAGTACGACCAAAAAAACAACGGTCTTAGATAAAGATGCTAAGATCATTAAAATAGATGCTCCGATAATGGAGTTGTCTTCGACCTTTATTCGTCAGTCAATTAAGGCGGGTAAAAATATTAGACCAATGCTGCCTGATGCAGTTTGGGAGTACTTAGATGAAATGAATTTTTATAAATAACAGATGGTTAAAATTGGTTCCATAGAACTTCCCGAATTCCCTTTATTGCTTGCACCCATGGAAGATGTGAGCGACCCTCCGTTTCGTGCCTTGTGTAAAGAGCAGGGAGCTGATGTGGTTTACACCGAATTCATATCGAGTGAGGGCTTGATTCGTGATGCGGTTAAAAGCACCATGAAATTGGATATTTATGAAAAAGAACGTCCAGTGGGCATCCAGATTTTTGGAGCTAATTTGGACAGTATGTTACAAGCGGTTGAGATTGTCGAAAAATCCAACCCAGATATTATTGATATTAATTTTGGCTGTCCCGTTAAAAAAGTAGTGAGTAAAGGTGCCGGTGCCGGTATTTTGAAAGACGTCTGTTTGATGGAAAAACTGACGGCTGAAATGGTGAAACGCACTAATTTACCTATTACGGTCAAAACCCGTTTGGGCTGGGACCATGATTCAATTCGGATTGTGGAAGTGGCGGAACGACTGCAAGATGTAGGCTGTGCAGCGATTTCTATTCACGGGCGCACCCGTGCTCAGATGTATAAAGGAGCTGCCGATTGGGGACCGATTGCGGAGGTTAAAAACAACCCACGTATGAACATTCCAATTTTTGGAAATGGCGATGTCAACACGCCTGAGCGTGCCATTGAAATGCGCGACCAGTATGGATTGGATGGCGCCATGATTGGACGGGCTACGATTGGGAATCCTTGGTTTTTCAAGCAGGTCAAACACTTTATGCAAACAGGACAACACTTGGGGCCGATTAGCATGTTAGAACGTGTGGAGGCTGCCCGACGTCATTTGCAAATGGCAATTGATTGGAAAGGAGAAGTTTTGGGGGTGTTAGAAACCAGACGTCATTATACCAATTATTTTAAAGGCATTCCAGATTTTAAACCGTTCCGAACAAAAATGGTAACGAGCGATCACAGTGCCGATGTTTTTGCGGCCTTTGATGAAGTAGAAGCTGTCTTTGGTGGCTATCAGTTTGTTTAGGCGTCTAGCTGCGCTTTCGCGATCCGTTGGGACGCAATGCGCGAGGCCAATAGCCCTAAAATAAAAATTGTTCCGAATACAATTCCGATATTGCTTAGCTGTAAATCTACAGGATATGGCAAGGAAGGTGTAATCATCACTAAAGCATGTTTTTGCTGCAGCCAGATGACAACCACGCCAATGCCAAGTCCTATTCCCCCACCCATCAGCGTCATTAAAATACCTTGGTAATAAAAGATACGTCGCAATTCTTTGACGGTCGTGCCTAGATTGTATAAGGTCTTTAAATTCTTTTTCTTGTCTAAAATCATCATAATGATGGATCCAATAATATTAAACAGGGCAATGATCAGTATCAATGTGAAAATCAAATAGACCGCCACGTGTTCTGTATTAAGCATTTTATAAAGCGCATCGTTAAGCTGAAGGCGGTTTTTGATGGTGATTTTATTGTCAAATATAGATTGAAGGGCGGCTCTTGCGGTGTCTTCATCAACAGCCGGTTTTAGATAAATATCGATTGCACTGAGAGTTTCAGCATCGTAGTTTAATAGATATTTGGCGTTTTCAATGGAGGTAAATACGGTTCCGTTGTCAAGGGTTTCATTGACTTGGAAAATACCTGCGTTGGCAACTTTTAGGCTTGTAAAAGCACTTTTTACAGAGGTCTGTTGTCCAGTGCCTGGTTTGGGTGCGTAGAGCTTAATGACTTTAGCGACATCAAAAATTCCAAAACCTAGTTCGTTGGTGATGCCCCAACCAGCGACAATTTGAGAGGTGTTGGGCTCAAACCACTGTCCATACACCAAAATAGAATCAATAGTGGCTTGGGGATAGTTTGCATCGACGCCTTTAAGGGTGACGGCCAAGTGTTTGTTATCGCAATTCATCAGCATCCGTTCTTCGACTACTTCTGTAAAGGAAGCGACACTGTTAAGCGCTGTGAGTGCTTGTTTTTGAGCCGGCGTAAACTGAATTGTTTTGGTAGTGGTGGGTACAATTTTTAGGTCAGGATCCGCAAAAGAGGTGAATTCTAAACTGAAATTCTTAAGTCCCGAAAAACCCGAAAGCACTATAAACAGGGCTGCGGTTCCTATAATAATCCCAAAGCCAGCAATAAGGGTGATAAAATTGATGGCGTTGTTATTGCTTTTAGAAAACAAATAACGTTGGGCGATATATAGCGGGAATTTCAATTAGGCCTTTTTTCGTTTCTCTAACAATTCGGGGTTTTCAATTGGATTTTCGGTGCGTTTGAGTGATTTGTCTATTTGGTCGATGTACTCCAAAGAGTCGTCAATATAAAAAATTAACTGGGGCATGCGACGCAATTGGTGCTTGGTCCGTTGCGAAAGCTCGTGCTTAATCAGCGGTGCGTTTGACTTGATGCCTTCTAAAAGCTCGGGGCCTTTATCAATCGGGAAAATACTCAAATACACTTTGGCGATCGAAAGATCGACAGTGACATTGACCTTTGTGACCGAAATAAGTATGCCTT
>TARA_B110001469_G_scaffold1039_1_pt1 | contig 37000 bp, 38 predicted proteins | sample TARA_B110001469 | Tara Oceans TARA_B110001469 (sample SAMEA4397034) | marine metagenome | biome: Polar Biome; feature: [SRF] surface water layer (ENVO:00010504); material: water (ENVO:00002006), including particulate matter (ENVO:01000060) such as... | depth 5 m
CGTCGTTACACCAAGGATCTGACTGGGGTCGATATCGCAGTAACGGGTATACCTTTCGATCAAGCAGTTACAAACAGGCCGGGCACACGGCTTGGACCCCGTGCGATCCGCGAAGCATCAGCTTTGCAGGCACCCGATGCTGTCTATGGTTGGCCATTTGATCCACTGACTGAAATGGCAATCGTTGATTACGGTGATCTGGCTTTTGATTACGCTAATATCCCAGCGTTTCCTGCGGCATTAACCGATCATATCCGAGGCATTTTAAATTCAGGGGCGGCGTCGATTGCATTGGGAGGCGATCATTACATCAGCTTTCCAATCCTGAAAGCATATGCCGAAAAATACGGCCCGATGTCCTTGATCCAAGTGGACGCTCATACCGACACTTGGGCAGATGATAATATGGAACGCGTTGATCATGGCACAATGTTTTACAAGGCAGTCAAGATGGGGCTGGTCGATCCGGCGCGCTCTGTCCAAATTGGGATCAGAACGCATAACGAGGATACACTGGGCGTAAACATCATTGATGCGCGCGAGGTTCATGAGATTGGTGCCACTGAAGTCGCACGACGAGTCAAAGAAATTGTGGGCGACCATCCAACTTACCTGACGTTTGACATTGATGGTTTGGACCCAGCTTATGCGCCGGGCACGGGCACGCCTGTTTGGGGTGGCTTGACATCGGCCCAAGCGGCTGTGCTGCTACGCGACCTCGCTGGGATCAATATTAAAGGCGGGGATGTGGTGGAAGTTTCACCACCCTATGACACAACTGGTGCCACTGCGATTGCGGGTGCACATGTAGCAACAGAGCTTTGTTGTTTACTGGCGTGGAGATTGCGCAATGGCCGGTAAGAACCAACCGATAAGTGGTAACGACCTTGCGCGGTTTTCTGGACCTAATACGTTCATGCGGTTGCCATCGGCCAAGGAACTTGCTGGTTTGGATGTCGCCGTTCTGGGTATCCCAATGGATATCGGAACATCTTGGCGTTCTGGCACACGGTTTGGACCAAAGGAAGTACGTGCTGAATCGGCAATGTTACGTCCATATAACTTACAGACCGGCGCTGCGCCCTTTGACAGTCTTCAAGTGGCTGACATCGGGGATTTGGCAATCAACACGTTTTCTCTAAGTAATAGTTTGCGTTTGATTAGAGATAGCTATGATCTGATCCTAAAGCACAATCTGGTGCCGATGGCTATTGGGGGGGATCATTCAATTACCTTGCCAATCCTGCGTGCGATAGCAAAGCGTCATGGACCTGTCGCGTTGGTGCATGTGGATGCGCATGCTGATGTGAACGATGAAATGTTTGGCGAACGCGAAACCCATGGCACGGTTTTTCGCCGTGCTTACGAGGAAGGGCTGATCAATCCAGCCAAAACCTATCAGATTGGGTTGCGTGGAACTGGCTATTCAGCTGAAGACTTTAGCGAAGCTGCAGGTTGGGGATTTCAACATTTTCCTGCGCATGAGCTTTGGCACAAGCCGCTTGCAAACCTTGGCGCAGAAATACGCCGAGATATTGGTGATATCCCTACGTATATTTCTTACGATATCGATAGCCTGGATCCAGCATATGCACCAGGCACTGGAACCCCTGAGATTGGCGGCCTTACAACGCCGCAAGCACTGGAACTGATCCGCAGTTTAAAGGGGTTAAACATTGTTGGATGCGATCTGGTAGAAGTTTCGCCGCCGTATGACACGACCGGAAATACCGCTTTGACAGGGGCTAACCTGCTTTATGAAATGCTGTGTGTCTTGCCAGGTGTGACATATAGATAGGAAGTAGATCGCTATAACGGTTTGACGAAGAGGACAGAATCCAACACTGAGTGGGAATGCGAATGTTCTTTTATATACTGATTGGCCTAGTGTTAGCTTTCCCGGCTTATGTACGTGTTGCACCGTCTGACCCAAACCGGTGGCATGTTGCGATTGCAGCTGAAACTGAGAGTAATTTGGCAGGTGGTGCTGTCCGTATTATAACCAGTGGCCCAGAAACGCTGACAATTTTGAACAAAAATATGTTAAATAGGCCAAGAACAAAGGTGTTTGCGGGATCAATCGAACAAGGTCGTATAACTTATATCACACGAACAAAACTGATGGGTTATCCTGACTACACAACGATTGAACAATCTGGTGAAAATATCAAATTATTTGCCCGTCTACGATTTGGAAAAAGCGATCTCGGGGTCAATGCTGCGCGACTGGAGCAACTGAAAGGGGCGCTCGAGTGAGCTGGTGAAGCACTCCTGCTGCATCTCACGCCACATTGGCACATTAAGGGACATCTGACACTGTGCCATGAACATCCTACCATCTACTTGCAAACAGATGGTTTGTCCCAATTCAATCCTACTGCCGGATTTGTCGGTACAAAAACAATCAATCTAGCGCCCTTGGGGCGTTGTAACAACCGCAAGAACGGGTTGGCTCAACAGTAGCAATATGCAAGTTAAACGCTTCATGCTTCGATTGTATTACAGTCTAGGCTATTGACCAAATCACAACAATCGCGCAGGAACAAAGTATGATCCCAGCACATCGCCTAGAACAGATTAATCAGCGGTTTCAATTTCTTGAGGCTTCCATGTCCGATGGGACTGGTGGGGGCGACATTGCAGCTTTGGCTAAAGAATATTCTGACCTTAAGCCGGTTGTTGAACAAATTATGGCCTATCGCCAAATCCTAAATGATATGAGCGAGGCGGAGGAAATGTTGGCTGATCCCGATATGGCCGAACTAGCGCGCGAAGAGTTACCACGTCTTAAGACTGCTCTGCCAGATGCTGAGGCCGCTTTGCAGCTTGCATTGTTACCCAAAGATGCGGCTGATGCTAAACCTGCTATGCTTGAAATCCGACCTGGTACCGGCGGGGACGAAGCTGCGCTTTTTGCAGGTGATTTGTTTCGTATGTACCAGAGGTATGCCGAAGCGAATGGTTGGAAAGTTGAGATCATAGAAGAACAGACCACCGAATTGGGTGGTGTCAAAGAGGTGGTCGCACATATTAAAGGTGAAAACGTTTTTGCCCGTCTGAAATATGAAAGTGGTGTTCACCGCGTTCAACGTGTTCCCACGACTGAAAGTGGTGGTCGTATCCACACCTCAGCAGCGACTGTCGCGGTACTGCCAGAAGCAGAAGACGTGGACATCAAGATTGAGCCTAATGATATTCGCATAGACACCTATCGCTCATCAGGGGCAGGTGGCCAGCACGTAAACACAACTGACAGTGCTGTGCGCATCACCCACTTACCAACGGGTCTTGTCGTCACCAGCTCTGAAAAATCGCAACACCGCAACCGTGAGATTGCGATGCAGGTGTTGCGTGCACGCCTTTATGATCAAGAACGTAGCCGTGTGGATGGCGAACGTAGTGCGGATCGTGCTTCCCAGGTCGGTAGTGGTGACCGCTCTGAACGCATTCGTACCTACAACTTTCCACAAGGGCGCATGACGGATCACCGGATCAACCTTACGCTTTATAAACTGGATGCAATTATGGGCGGTGATTTGGATGAGATTGCAGATGCATTGACGGCTGATGGTCAGGCCCGTCTGATGGCTGAGATGGGTGAATGACCACTGCGGCCCAAGCAATGGCTGCGGCAACAGGTCGTTTGCGTGAGGCTGGTGTAGATGATCCTGCACGTGATGCCCGCATCCTCCTAGCGCATGCCGCAAAAATTGATACGTCACGGGTCACGCTAATTGCACCTGAAGATATTTCATCAGAAATATCTGAACGCTATGAAAATATGATCAGACTACGTGAGGCACGTGTGCCTGTTTCCCACTTGATTGGTGAGCGTGAATTTTATGGTCGCCGCTTCAAGGTCAGCCGTGATGTGTTGGACCCGCGCCCTGATACCGAAACATTGATTGAGGCAGCTCTGGCTGAACCTTTTGCTACCGTCTTGGATATAGGGACTGGTTCTGGCTGTATTCTTGTTACGCTGTTGGCCGAGCGCGAAAGTGCGGTTGGTGTGGGAACAGATTTGAGCGAAGCGGCGTGTCTGCAGGCAGCTGCCAATGCTGTTTTTAAAGGTGTTGAAAAACGTGCAGATATTTTTCAATCGGATTGGTTTGGCAAAGTTCGCGGTCAATATGATTTGATCGTTTCTAATCCACCATATCTGGCCGAAGAAGAAATGGCGCTGGTCAGTCCTGAGTTGCGCCTTCACGAACCACGTATGGCGCTGACAGATGAAGCCGATGGTCTGACAGGGTACCGTGTCCTAGCTGAAATTGGACAACGCTTTCTTGAACCACAAGGTCGGTTGTTGGCAGAAATTGGCTGGCAACAAGGTTCCGAAGTTGTTGAACTATTTGTAAGTGCTGGTTGGACGAATCCACGTCTATTGCAGGATATTGATGGACGAGATCGTGTTATTTGTGCTGATAAACCGTACTAACTAGATAAATCATGGCATATTTAGGGTATTTTTTGAACTTCGCTGTTTTTTACTTGCTCCAAACGTAACAGCATGGTTATTCAAACGTGTCGTATAGTTAGATTCCTTTAAAGGACGTCCCAGACGACATTAAGCCCATCACTTGCTGGTTCGGTTATATTTGAAGCAAAAAGCGCTGCCGAATTTCAGACTATATGTCAATCACGAAGGCTGATTTTAATACATGAAACCGCAAAGATCTCGTTCGCGTTCTAAGAACAACCGCAACCGTCCCAATAGCAACAACGCAAGTGGCGGCAATGTCATGAATCGTGTGTTTGATAGCTCTGGTCCAGAGGGCAAGGTGCGCGGTACGCCGCAACAGATCATAGACAAGTACAATCAACTTGCTCGCGACGCGCAGCTGTCGAATGACCGCGTTGCAACGGAAACTTTCCAGCAGCATGCTGAGCATTATATGCGTATGTTAAGTGAAGCTACCCGTGAGATGGAAGTGCGCCGCGAGGAGCAAGAACGTCAGAATCGCGAGCGTCAAATTGAACGTGATCGTGAGCGCGAAGAGCGTGTTGCCCGCCAAGAACAGCAAGCAGCGTTGCAGCCAAAGCCTGTCGAACAGACAGAGGTGCCTGTGGATCCTGCATCGGTACCACAACCAGATGTGATTGAAACGAGTGCTGAAAGTGGTTTGGTTGAGACGCCAGAAACTCAACCAAAGCCAAAACCGCGCCAACGTCGCAAGCCGCTTCCAAAACCAGTTGAACAAACAGCTGATCCGGCACCAGCCGCAGAGGTGACAGTGCCTACATCAGAGACACCTGACGCCGCAGAGTGATCTGTTTCTAAAAACGCAAAAGTAACGAGAACGCTGTTCTGATCGGGACAGCGTTTACTTTTGTGCAACGGCTCGAGCTAAAGCGCAGAAACCTTCAAGTGGCACTTGTTCCGCACGTTCAGTAGGTTTGATACCTGCAGCGATCAAACGGTCTTCGATATCAGGTGCAACGCCCTTAAGCGATGCGCGCAGCATTTTCCGTCTTTGGCCAAAGGCCGCAGCCACAACACGTGACAATACCTTTGCATCAGCGGGAAAGCGGGGCTCGGGCAGTGCTGTCAGGTGCACGACCGCGCTTGAGACCTTAGGGGGTGGAGTAAACGCACTTGGCGGTAGCTGTATAACTATTTGAGCGTCGGCACGCCACTGCGCTAGAATTGCAAGGCGTCCATAGGCCTTAGACCCGGGGGCGGCAGTGATGCGGTGCGCAACTTCAAGCTGGAACATCAATGTTAGGCTTTGCCAGTATGGAGGCCATTCTTTGGGTGTTAACCATCGTACCAGTAACTCGGTACCGACATTGTAGGGTAGGTTGGCTGCCACACGGATCGGTGGTGTGAGATATTCTAGCGGATCAATTTCAAGCGCATCGCCCTCGATTACTTGCAAACGATCTGGATAAGCATTGGAAATTTCAGCCAACGCCGGCAAACAACGCGCATCCTTTTCAATAGCTAAGACGCGACGCGCACCTTGTGACAGCAATCCCCGCGTCAAACCACCAGGTCCAGGCCCAATTTCGAGCACATCGCATTCTGTTACATCGCCAGCCTGACGGGCAATTTTTGAGGTCAGGTTCAAATCCAGAAGGAAATTTTGTCCTAGGGATTTACGCGCATTTAATCCGTGAGTTTCAATCACGTCACGCAATGGTGGAAGGTCATCTATCGCGTTCATAATGCTGCCTGCTTTTGGGCCAAGTGGTAGGCCAATTTAAGTGCTTCGATCATACTAGTGGGATTAGCAATTCCCATTCCGGCAATATCGAATGCGGTACCGTGGTCAGGTGAAGTGCGAATAAATGGCAATCCAAGTGTTACATTAACGCCGCGATCAAAATCGAGTGTCTTGATTGGGATCAACGCTTGGTCATGATACATGCATACAGCAACGTCATAACGTGCGCGTGCAGCCGCATGAAACATTGTGTCTGCAGGTAGGGGGCCTGCAAGATTGAAGCTTTCGCTACGCATATCTTTCAACAGATCAGTAATCCAATCAAGTTCCTCTGCACCCATCGCACCATCTTCACCCGCGTGCGGGTTCAAACCTGCAACTGCAATGCGTGGCGCATCAATCCCGAATCGTGTTTTTAAATCGGCATCTGTAATGGTAATTGTTTCGCGCAAAAGCTTTGGAGTTAACTGGTGAGGCACGTCTTTTAACGCGATATGAATTGTCGTTGGAACAACGCGTAATTCATCGCTAGCCAGCATCATCACTGCCTGTCCTGATTTTGCCAATGCTTGTAAGTATTCGGTGTGGCCTGGGTAGGCAAATTGTGCTCCATCTTTCAGCGCTTTTTTATGGATGGGTGCAGTGCATAAGCCAGAAGCGGCACCAGAGGTCACCAAATCAACACACCGTGCTATAACATCAATTACACCTTGTGCGTTTAAAGGATCTGGACGCCCTGACACGCTGTTGCCGGAGAAGTTATGGTGTAGAATAGGCAGGCCATGTTTCATCGCCTGTCTAACTTCGCTAATGTCATCGATCATGGACAAAGGCGTCCCGATGGGTAAATGGCGAGGATCACCGACATAGGCCAACGGGATTTCACCAGAGAGTGAGGCATATGCTTTAGCAGCCACCTCAGGACCAACACCTGCTGGTTCGCCGCAACTCACCACGATGGGTTTGATCATTTTCGAACGATGCGTGCATTTGCACGCAGTTCACCAATCAAGCTATCAGCATAACCGCTAAGACGTTGTTGGCGTAGATTCGTTGAAATAGCATCACGACCGATGTCTTCATTTAGTACATTAGTCCGTCCGCACATCATCAAAAACACCAAAGATGTTCCATTCGCGCGAGTGAGGTTTGTTGAAACTTCGCCTGGGTCTAACTTGGCCAATTCTATCGCGATGTCTTGAGGTATATCTTTTGGTGCAAGTGTCACACGATCAAGCGCCTCGGGTGGCTTGCCTTTGGCAACACCATACAGGTCATCACAAACGTCAATTTGCGTTTTAAGGTTTTCTGCAGCAGCTAAAGTTTTAACTGATCGCCCGCCCGCCATGTAATAAGCAGCGTATTCGATTGCAGAATATTCGACAGCTGGCGCATCTGTTTCTTGGATGTCACGAAGTTGAAATAGGGCAATGGAGCCTTGAAATGGGATAGGTGAGGTGACCTCACCCGGTGCCAATGATAAGATGATACCGCGTAACTGTGGTGGCAATTCTGCGAGTGGTACCCAATCTAGTCGTCCACCACGAACACGCGTTGCCGTTGCAGAGAAGCGGCTGGCAAAAGACGAAAACTCTGCAACAGAAGTTGCTTTGGATGCTTGCTCGGCTTGAGCTCGAGCTTGAGCCACGCTTGATTCCGGTGCGGGAATAATTATTTCGGATAAAAGAACACGTATACTGCTGGCACCGCCAGAGGTTCCTAAAGCACGGTCGATATCTGCCTCGGTGATTTGTACGCGATTACCATACTTGCTACGAATTAGGTCGCGCCAAAGGATATTGATGGATACGAAGTCTCGGAACGTTCCTTCCGACACACCGGCGCGAGCCAATTCTTTAACGAACTCCTCAGTTGATAAATTTACACGTCCAGCAAAATCAGACATCGCACCAGCTATACCAGCGGCATCTATACTCAATCCAACAGAATTGGCGGATTGGCGCTTCAAACGATCTTCAATCAGAGTTTCAATCGCACCGTCACGGCTGGCGCTTGGTGCGCCCAACACCTGCAAGAAACGCGCGCGCTGACCGATTTCGTATTCGGTGATCACAGCATCATCGACGGTAACAACCGTAGAAAATAAGTTCTGTGCTGCCGTAGGCATAGCCAATGCCGCGCAAGTCGCTGTCGTTATCACAAATCTTTTTAGCATTGCCTTACCGGTCATTTTATTTGCTTTCCGCATGATCGCTTAAATCTTTGTGTTCCGTTTGAGGCTGAGAAGCCCTGCAGTGATATATTAAACCCTAGATTGGTTGAGGGCTCAACACTTGTTGATGATGTATTGCTTCTGTTAACTGACAGATCAATCAAAACACACTCATTTTGATAGGTTAATCCAAGACCAGCATTAGATGCGCGGTCTTCAATCAAATTGTAACGCCAATTGCTGCTTGTGGACCAATGATCGTTGATCTGATACACTCCATCAAATGTTAGATTTGAAATTTCATCTATAGGGATAGTTTCAATCACGTCGTCGTTTATCCAAAGGTAGCTTGCACTTATTGATGTCCTTTGCGCATGCCAACTGCCTCTAACCTCAGATTTGGCAATATCTAAGCTTTTATTGATTAGACCACGGCCTACCAGTTGTAAGCCAGATTGAGTTCGAAATTGCCCTGCAATCACGAAATCTGAGGCCAATCCGGCTAGTCCTGATGTTCGGGTGAACATATTGTCGCTTTGATTGCGTAAAACTTGGCCAATTGTAAATGTTGTGCTCCAGGCGTTTGGATCATAACGGCCCCAGCTAGAACCGATCGCAATTGACTGACCGCGCTCACGTCGGTCAGGCCGTGGAAATTTGGACAACGCAAAAAGGTTGCCTTCGTCGAACTCAACGTGGGTACTTTCTTCAACAGGAATATCGAGATGGTTCCCTCCAACACTATTGAATTGTAAAAGCGGTTCAAGAGTTTGAGTAATATTTCCACTTTTGCGGACTAAAGGGTACCTCAGACTTAGTGAACCGTAAGGATTAATTCCCGTTTCGCTGCGCTTATAATTACTGTCTTGGCCAACGTTAAAAGAGTCCACAGTAAACCCAACATTAGATTTCGCAATCAGTCCATTGTTTAAAGTCCGTTGTTTTTCCCAATCGATGCCTAAATTAAAACGTAAAACATCACGTCCATCTTCATCTGCTTTGGACGAACGAAAAAGAGCATGTACATTAGCATCTACTGATATCTCACCGCCAATGAACTTTGGGATTACACGACGTTCGAAATCAACGTCAAAAACGTTGGTTGGGAGGGTTGTATTATCCTCGCCGTCTCGCAGAGTTTTAAAATTAATAAAACCGACGCGGACATACTTATCACGACGTGTTCGGCTGACTGCGATCTCACTATCAAGTCGATCTTTTTCAGAATAAAGATATTCTTTTAGATATGGGTTGCCAGTTGTTGTTTCGATGTCAAAATTCAAGATGTATTGGCCGGACAACTCGAATTGTCCCTCACCAAAAATGTAGCCGCGGGTTTTGTTGGGGCGCAGATCATCATTGGTTGCTGCGCCGTTGAATAAGATGTTCCCCTTTTCAAAAGCTTGCCGGTATCTAAACTCAAGTGTCTGCGTTTTTGAGGACAAGTAGGGGGTGAGGGTGATATCACGATGGTTCCCCACTTTGATAAAATATGGAACTCTTATGCCGGTTCCCAATTGCGAGGTTGTTTGAAAAGAAGGGATCAGAAACCCTGATGCACGTTTCAGTGTCGGATCGGGCAACCTCAAGCGAGGTAAATAAAATACGGGTATATTGTTAACGCGGAATTGTGCGTCATCGAAATAGAGTTGTTGTTCTGCTTGATCATGAACAACACGTTTTGCTCGAATTTGCCATAGTGGCGGACGTCCGTCAGTGCAAACCTTACACGATGTTACCGCTGTTTTGTAGAGTTGCGTATATCGTCCATCTACACGGTTCATTTCAACTGATGCTAATAGAAGCCGTTGGTTTAGAACCATACGTGCCCCAATCAGCAAACCGTTTTGTAAATTTGCACTAAGTTCAGCCTGATCCGCTAGGATCGTAATATTGGCACCGTCTTGAATAGTTATTGGACCAATAATTTGTAGCGCCCCCGACTTTTGATCGTATGAAACGGATGATGCCTTAAGTCGTATATCACCCTGGAACGCTTCGACGTTACCTTGGGCTTGTAAAATTCGATTTTGATCAATGCTTACGTTGTCAGCCACAAGGATTGCAGGCTGCACCATATTCGATTGGGCAACAACGAGAGTAGGTGTAAAATACACAATAGCGCAAATGATGAGGTGTCTTAGCATTAACCGTCCTCTGCATGCAGAAGCATGCCTAGAGCAAAAAAAGTAGCAGCCGCTGGAGGCGCCCAAGCCGCCAGAAGAATTGGAATTTGTCCGTTTTCCCCCAATATTTGGGCGAAACTGCGAACGAAATATAGCGTAAAGCCTAAGAGGATCGCAGTCAGAACCGCGGTGCCCGTGCCTCCAAAACGGGTATGACGCATAGTGAAAGAGGCAGCGACAAGAACCATTGCCATTAAGAAAAATGGTCGAGCCATTTCGGCCTGAAACCAAACTTTGTGGCGGCGCGATGAAAAGCCAGCTTGTTCAAGCTGAGTTATGTAGTTGCGCAAATTCCAAATGGACACACTAGACGGCTCACCCAAGCTTTCGCGGATACTATCTAAGGTGAGTGTTGAAGGTATTTTCAGAATGTCATGCACAGATGCATTTGCTTCGGGATTTAGTCCTGCGACCAATGGCCAGACTTTAGCATCACGCAAAGACCAATCTCCTTCGCCCAACGCGGCGCTCCCAGCTTCAATTCGCCGGATTGGACCAACATTTGGAGCGTAAACTATAAATGTAACATCATATAAAACTGAAGCATCTGCATTGGAACGAGAGGCTCGTATTACTGTCTGGCCATTTGTATTACCTTGCCGTAGCCACAATCCTTGGCCGCTGATGGAGAGTGCTGATACGCCACCGCTTCGGTAGTTTTCTGACAGCACAGCATAACGTTTTGAAGTTGCCGCGACGATTGGGTTTAGGACTGCGACTGAGAGACTGCCAATTATCAACGAAACGGCAATAGGTGAAACTAATGAACGTATAGCGGACCGGCCAGCTGCACGTGTGACAACCAGTTCTGAAGTACGTGCCAGCCCAATAAACAGAACGACGGTTGCAAGGATCATGATCAAAGGTAAAATCTGATTGATCGTTTCTGGCGCGTTCAGGAATGTAAGGCCCAACCTGTCACTCAAAGAGATATCAAAACGCGAGAATTTCCGAGTCTGCTCAATAAGGTCAACAAGTATCACAAAAACGTAAAAGACAGCAGTCAAACACAAGAATGCTACCGAAAAACGGCGCGCAAAATAAAAATGCAAAATCATAAGCGCGCTCCTGTCCGCCACCAGGATGGGTTAGAGGCATAGCCCAGCATGGCAACACACACGCAAGACCCGATTGCGAGTGGTATATATAAAACTGGCCACATGGCTGAATTGGTCAAAACGGCGTCAACGAATGTACTCCTCAACCCATTTATGAAAATGAGAATTGCAAAGGCGATCACAATTTCACGCCATACGCCAAAACGCGAAAAAGTGCCAAGTAAAAGCGTTGCAAAACCGATCACAGCACCAACAACACAAAACAAAGATTGTGCAAAACGCGAGTGTAATTCTTCAGCTATCGACCCCGAATCTGATCCGGTTTGTTCAGTAATCGAGTTCCAATTGCCCAAAAGTTCAATCGAACTCATGTTTTTGATCGAAGTCGTTGCTGAACTATCTATGTTGACAAGCGAGGAAATGTTATATGAAAAGTCCTTAAATTTTGCTGTCGAAAGCCGCTGTCTTTTTGTCGTTAGACGTTGGGCAAGCCCGTCTACCATTATCAAGTTTGTTCCGGCACCATTGCGCACCAAGTAAGCTTCACTGGCAGTATACAAGACACGTTCTTCCGGCGTACGATGGTCAGCCAAAAATACATCGCGCAAGACACCATCCGGTGCGATAACACCCGTGTAGAATGTCACGCCAAAGGTTGGGTGTAAAAAAACACCCTCGGTTAATAGACGCGCTGTTACGTTTTGGGTAATCTCTGTCTCGCGCACGCTTAATTGTGCTTGAGCTGCTGGGACTAATACGTTCGCCAAAATTGACATCATCAATGCAGATATTATCCCAAATACAAAAATTGGTCGGGCAAGCCGGAAAGGGCTAGAACCAGCTGCTTGAACAACCGTCAATTGGCTTTCGTTTTTCATGCGGTTGGTAACATAGACTGCTGCGGCAAACGTTGATAAAGGAAGAACCGTTGAGACGAGTTTGGGCATGCCGAGAGCTGAAAATTCCAGGAATACAAGCGCAGTTTGTCCGTCACCGATCAAGCGGTCGAACAAAACAACCGCACGGTTGATCCAAAAAACAGCGACCAATACCAATGAAAAAAACCCAAACAGTACCAGAAGTTGCGACAGCATATATCTGTCGAATTTCGCCACTCATTCCCCCAAGTCATGTGTGTGCAATGTATACATAACACTAAACCAAGTAAGCGTTGTGTAAAACTGTTATCTGGTTTTTTCTAATGATCCACGCTACTTCTATTGCAATCAAGGCGGCAAGCCGCTCAAAATTTTAGAAACACTACGAAATCAGGACTAAATCATGCGCAAGCCAACCCAATTCACGTATCGCTCTGTCGAAATCGATCTAATAGCAGGCCACTTAGGACGTATTGCTGTCTTTTTGGATGATGAAGGGCGCATGGATGTGTCGGCGCGTCGCGTGAATCGGCTGACAAAAGGGGCGGTTGCGCGTTTGATAAAAAGCGGACGTTTCCAAAAGATGAAACAGGGGCAGGTGTTTACCTTGAACCTGCCAGTTGGAATGGCCGCGGATGCAGTTGACATCGTTTGCCTGTCGCGCCGTGCAACAATAGAACAAGCCCGTGCAGCTGGTGCGTCACTTGCCAAAATACGTGGAGATGCTGACCTATTGATGGCGACGGGGAATGCAAAATACAGCGCACAAATCGCGTTTGGCTTGGCCATGCGTGATTATAACTTCGTTGAACATAAAACAGCTGGCGAAACACCTAAGGGCGCTGTCACCTTAATGTGTGGTAAGACCGAAGAGGTCATTGCGACTGCTGCGCCTTTGATGGCGGTTGCTGAGGGTGCGTTCATGACACGTGATTTGGTCAATGAGCCTGCGAATGTTTTGACGACTACTGAATTTGCCAACCGTTTGGTTAAAATGAAGAACCTCGGTCTAAAAGTACAAGTGTTGGATGAAGATGAACTTACCACCCTTGGCATGGGAACACTGCTATGCGTTGGTCAAGGTTCCGATAGTCCTTCCAAAGTGGTTGTGATGGAATGGAATGGTGGGGTTGAAGGCGAAGCACCTTTGGCACTTGTCGGGAAAGGCGTTGTTTTTGATACGGGTGGTATCAGCATCAAACCTGCTGGCGGTATGGAAGATATGACTATGGACATGGGCGGTGCAGGTGTTGTTGCAGGCACAATGCGCACTTTGGCATTACGTGGTGCCAAAGCGAATGTTGTCGGATTGGTTGGGTTGGTAGAAAATATGCCATCTGGAAATGCTGTTCGTCCTGGTGATGTCGTCACTTCTATGAAGGGTGACACCGTAGAAGTAATCAATACTGACGCTGAGGGCCGTTTGGTGCTGTGTGACGTCATGTGGTATGCGCAAGAGCGGTTCAAACCTGCAGCAATGATTGATCTTGCAACATTGACGGGTGCGATCATTGTTGGTCTTGGCCATGAAAATGCAGGTGTTTTCTCTAACAATGATCCTTTGTGTAATGCGTTCTTACGCGCCGCCTCCGCGGAGAGCGAGGGAGCATGGCGCATGCCGTTGTGCCAAGCTTATGATGACTTGTTGAAATCACGGATTGCTGACATGAAAAATATTGGTGGTCGCGCGGCAGGTTCCGTTACGGCTGCCCAATTCTTGCAGCGTTTTGTGAAAACCGACTGCCCGTGGATCCATTTGGACATTGCGGGTGTTGCATCTGTGAAATCAGAAACTGCGTTGGCACCGACTGGGGCAACTGGATGGGGCGTTATGGCCTTGAACCGTCTGGTTGCGGATATGTTTGAATCCTACTGATGGGCGCTGCATTCTTCTACCACCTGACACGCCATCCCGTTGATGTGACCCTTTCGATGCTTTTGGGTAAAGCTTTGGGAGCAGGTTGGCGAGTCGCAGTTCGCGGAACTGATTTGGGACGGTTGTATTGGCTTGATGAAAAATTATGGGCAGGGCAAGAGGCAGACTTTCTGCCTCATGGTCTTGCTGGCGGTACGTATGACATGGATCAACCAATCTTGCTGACTACGATGCCTGAGGCTGCGAATAACCCGCAGTGTGTTATGTGCGTCGATGGTGCAGATATCACTGCTGATGAAATTGCTGAGTTAGATCGGGTTTGTGTGCTTTTCGACGGGAATGATCCAGAAGCGCTAGATCGAGCGCGCCAACAGTGGAAAACGCTAAAGGACGCAGGCGCTTTGGCGCAATATTGGTCGCAAGCGGATGGGAACTGGGAAAAGAAGGCTGAGATTTAACGTGTTAAGGAAAGAACACCATTTTCGATTTCGATACGACCCCAGCGTTGCAAGTATCCCATGCCCAAAAGTGACCCAAATAATTCGCCTTTGTTCACAATGGCGCTTACGTTTCGATCGATGACATTCGCTATTTCGATCTTATCCAACGTGACACGCGCTGTTTCCACAATTCCATTAGCGGTTGAAGCACGTCCAGTGAACGCTAGTTGGCCAAGATCAAGACCAATACGGCTTGCATCTGCTTGGCTTAGAACGATGTCAGTTGCACCAGTATCAACAACGAAATCGACGGACACATCATTGATGCGAAGGCGCAAGTTGTAATGGCCATTGAGACTTATCGGAATTTCGATGCGTTTGTTTCCATTGTCTGATTGGACACCGAGATGGCGTTCCAGATCGCCCCATAAACCAAAGGCTGCGATCGCTGCGATAAAAATGAGGACCCAAATTGCAACATGCTGTGCAGTTTGGTTCAAATTGTTTCGACTACGTGTCCATAGCCCCGCAGCGATCAATACGCCAAAGATAGTAAGGTACAGAACTTGAGCAATAATATCACTGGACATTGGTTAGACCGTGGATGCGACAAGCCCGAAGTCGCGTAATCCATCGAGGACAAATTGGACAGCAAGGGCTGCTAGAAGCATCCCCAAGAGACGGGTAATTACTGTAATCCCTGTTTTGCCCATTGCACGCTCCAGCAATCCACTTGCAAAGAAAAATATCATTACGACGAGTAGCACTGCTGCGGTTACCCCAAGAACCATGGCAAGCCCTTCAAGACCAGGCCGTTGACCAGTAAGTAGGATAACGGATGCGATAGATCCCGGACCTGCAATCAATGGAATTGCAAGTGGGAAGACGGATGGGTCGTCGTTAGGGTCTTCTTCCTCAGCTTGATCCTCACGGCGTTTGGTGCGTCTCTCAAACAACATATCAAGCGCAGTGATAAACAAGAGAATACCGCCAGCTACGCGAAAGGCTGGCATTGATATCCCTATAAAACCAAGGACAGCTTCACCCATCAAAGTGAATAGAAGCAGTAAAAGCATCGCAATGCCACAAGACCTTATGGCGATACGCCGACGCGACGCTGCGTTATGGCCTTGGGTTAAGGCAACGAATAGCGGGGTCATGCCAATTGGGTCAATCACGACGAACATTGTGACAAAGGCCGTGATTAAAAATGTTGTATCGATCATGATATGTGCACTGGGGCTTTGCCCCAGACCCCAGAGTTTAATTGGTAAGATGAATCATAAGGTCACGAGTTTTCAGCAGTATCAAGCTTTTCAAGGTCCTGCATCCAAAGCGCTTCGGCGCGATCTAGTGCTCCCATGACTTCGGCGTATTTTTTTTGCCATACTTCCATTTCGCCAAGCTTGTCATCTTCATAAAGAGCTGGGTCAGCCAGTTTCTTTGCAAGCTTGTCACGCATCTCATTTAGCTTGGTCACACGTGCTTCGGATTTACGAACTTCACCGCGCAGAGCCAAAATGGCATCGCGATTTGGTTTCTTCGGTTTTACGACAGGCGCAACACTTTTGGGTTTTGAGGCCTTATCATTGGTAAGCAATAGCTTGCGATAGCTTTCCAAGTCGTCGTCATATGGTTTTACAGTACCGTCAGATACTAGCCAAAGGCGATCAGCTACCATTGAAAGAAGGTGCATGTCGTGGCTAACAAGGATGACCGCACCGCTATAGGCGGTCAACGCTTCAACGAGTGCTTCGCGGCTTTCGATATCAAGGTGGTTGGTCGGCTCATCGAGGATCAGCATATGCGGCGCGTCCAAGGTCGCGAGCAGAAGCGACAAACGCGCCTTTTGGCCGCCTGAAAGACGTCCGACGGCTGTTTCAGCTTGATCAGGGCCAAGACCAAAGCCGGCCAAATTCGCGCGCAACTTGGTCTGCAATACACCCGGACGGGCGGTTTGCAGGTGCTGCAACGGTGTTTCGTCAATGATCAACTCATCCACTTGGTGCTGCGCAAAATAGCCAATACGCAGTTTATTTGATCGGATCATTTTACCGGCCATAAGGGGCAGGCGGTCTGACAACAGCTTGGAAAGCGTTGATTTGCCCTGACCGTTTTTGCCTAGCAAGGCGATGCGGTCGTCTTGGTCAATGCGAAGGTTCAGTTTGTTTAGAACTACAGTATCACCGTAGCCCGTGGTGCCGCCTTCGATCGCAATGATCGGTGGTGCCATCTCTTCAGGCTCGGGGAAGGTGAATACGCGCTTTGCTGCTTCTTCAGGGGCTGCAATCATGTCCATTTTTTCGATCATTTTCAGACGGGATTGCGCCTGTTTCGCCTTTGAAGCTTTCGCTTTAAAGCGATCCACGAAAGACTGCATGTGATCTTTGCGGGCCTGCTGTTTTTTAGCCATCGCAGCTTGCACAGCGCGGCGTTCAGCGCGTTGGCGCGCGAATTGATCATAGGGGCCAGAATAAAACGTCAGAACACGTTCTTCGAGGTGCAATATTCCCTCGACTGCGCGGTTTAGCAGGCCACGGTCGTGGCTAATAATGATGACAGTGTTGGGGTACTTGGCAAGGTATGCCTCAAGCCAAAGGGCACCTTCAAGGTCAAGGTAGTTGGTTGGCTCATCCAGTAGTAACAGGTCTGGCTGCGCAAATAGAACTGCGGCCAATGCCACACGCATGCGCCAGCCACCTGAAAATGCGGAGCAGGGCTGGCGTTGTTCTGCGTCGTCAAAGCCAAGGCCTTTAAGGATGGTCGAGGCGCGCGCTTCCGCAGACCATGCATTGATATCCACCAAACGAGTTTGGATTTCGGCGATCCGTGACGGATCTTCAGTTTCCTCAGCCATCAACGAAGCGCGTTCAGTATCGGCAGCTAAAACGGTATCGATTAGCGAAACCTCATTGGCGGGCACTTCTTGTGCGACGCCACCAATTTTTGCCTTCGTCGGCAATGAGATTGAGCCACCGTCCAACCCCAATTCACCGCGGATCAGCTTGAACAATGTGGTTTTACCCGCACCATTGGCACCGATCAGGCCCACTTTGTGGCCATCTGGAATTACAGCATTGGCACCAGCAAGCAGCGGGCGGCCTTCGACGGAATACGATATATCTGATATAGTCAACATGGGCGCGGTGTGACTGAACATCGCCATGGCGTCAATCGGGTCTGAGGCCTCTATATGTGCTATTTGCATCCATCTGGCGCACAAGAGCCTTTTCTTGGCCGCGCAGCCATGTTACGCGCCCCCCAATATTGATAGGGTTGGCACATGCCCGCCCATGTTTAGGAGCAAACCCATGGCGCTAGAGCGTACTTTTTCAATCATCAAACCAGATGCAACAAAACGCAACCTTACAGGCAAAATCGTTGCCAAATTTGAAGAAGCTGGTCTGCGCGTTGTCGCTTCCAAGCGTATTCAAATGACTTTGGCACAAGCCCAAGCATTTTACGGTGTTCACTCTGAGCGCCCGTTTTTTGGCGAACTTTGCGATTTCATGATTTCTGAACCAGTTGTTGTTCAGGTTCTTGAAGGCGAAGGCGCAATCGCGAAAAACCGCGAAGTTATGGGCGCAACAAACCCAGCAGACGCAGCTGCCGGCACAATCCGCGCTGAGTTCGCACTAAGCGTTGGCGAAAACTCAGTACACGGTTCAGACGCACCTGAAACCGCTGCTGAAGAAATCGCATTCTTCTTCTCTGGTTTGGAGTTGGTAGGCTAAGCCACCACTTTAATCGGAATTGATTTTTAAGGGCTGGCATTTTGCTGGCCCTTTTTCTTTATGACCCTTTGGCCCGTACACCAATTTGGTTCATCATTTGCTCAAAGGCATTGTGCCCCTTATCAAAGGCGTCTGCTTTGAGCTGATCAAAAATAATCCGTAATTTTTTCTTTTCATCGCCTTTGCAATCGTTCCATGGCCGACCTTGTAGGGCCATAACCAGCACGTAATAGCCGATAAAGTGAGGTTTAGTGCCTGCCTGAAGTAAACGGCGATAAGTTTCATCAGCTCCAAGTTCACGCAGTTCTTCAGCGGACTTGATCCCGATTTTGGCACAACTTTCTTCATAAGCGGGCCCAAGGTTGCGGATGGATGAAATTGGCGACGTCATGTGTTGGAACTACCAAAATCGAATGAGACTGTCACAATGGCTTTGGCAGCTACAGACTGGCGTAGTCAGTGATGATCGGCTGTGGTGATGATTGTTGGGCCGAAGAAGGTGGTTGAACCTGAGCTGGTTTTTGTTGGTGTCGCGTCATTGATTGTCTCCTTTTCTGATATACTTGTGCCACCACAAATCTGTGGGCTTACCTGATATAATCTGCAACAAACGTTGGCCTCAAAAGGACGTGCATGTGGTCTTAGTGTGTTTTTTCGGTTCAATTTTGCGTAAATGTATACTTTGTGGTCTGGCGATAGGTCTCGTTTCGTTCGACAAATATGTTTGGAAATGCCGGCTGATTTGGCGCGTCTGGCCACCCCTGGGCTTCCAAAGCAATTCCAGCGTTAGGTTGGATTTGGTCAGTTTTACAATGGGAAGACTCCAAGATTGGCAGCGCTGAACCAGTATAAACCTGCATACCAACCTCGGTTGTTGCAATATTCAGCTGTAATCCATCTGATGCCAGTAATGTTGCGACAGGGCGAGGGTTTTCAGACTTCACCTCACTAAGGCACCAATTATGGTCCAAGTCAGCATTTGCCCCAATTTCGCGTGGTTTAATAAAGTCAAAAGGACCATTACTGACTCGCTTAGACTGACCCGTCGGTAGGCCATTGGCAGTTTTGGGAAGATAGCGATCAGAGTCGATGCTCAGTTTTGTTTTAGACTGATCGGATTGAAGCGCCCAATATGGATGATGGGCGATATTGATAGGAGTTTTTTGGTCAGTATTGGCAGTGATTTTGACGGCCAGTCCATCATTGCTCAATACATACAAAACAGAAATTTCACGATTGCCCGGCAACCCACTGTAACCATCGGGTAAGTGTATCTTCAACAATACGCTGTCAGGCAAAACATCACACACGTCCCAGATCAACGCGTGTAAACCATCACTCCCTGAATGAAGTGATGTTGTGCCAGATTCATTGCATTCCATTTGAAATGACTGGCCATCAATTATGACTTGACCACCAGAAACACGATTGGCCACTGGACCCACAATAGCCCCTGCATAAAAATTGTTTATGGATGGATCAGCCAAATCATGAATTCCTAGAATCAAGTCACGTCCTTCACGAGACAAACACACCAAAGTTGCTCCCTGAGGCGCGATTTCTGCCTGCATTCCGCCAGAGGATAGGTGGATTTTGGTCAATTCAGGTTCTGACATTGCGCTTTTCTCCTTTGTTGCAAACCATCTACCTTAGTTGCGTTATCTTGGCTTGACCCAGCGACCACATAGGCATTTGTTTTGGGTAAATCTGGTAACGCCATTTGGCAACACCAAACACATAAAGGCTAGCTCATGACATTACCCGATCATGTTTCCACTCACGATGCCCCCGAAGACGTTCGCAATGAAAATATCCTCATTTACGTTGATGGCAATCTTGTCCCGCGTGAGCAAGCTGTAGTGTCTGTCTATGACAGCGGTTTTATGCTGGGTGACGGAGTGTGGGAGGGCATGCGGATCTATGATGGGCATATCGCCTTCATGGACGACCACATTGATCGCCTGCTTGAGGCGGCGCTGTATATCGATCTGGAAATCGGTAAAACGCGGGAAGAGCTGGTGAAAGCCATCCACGATACTCTTGCAGCAAATGGCATGACCAACGATGCCCATATACGGATGATGGTGACACGGGGCAAAAAGCGCAAGCCGTTCCAACATCCACACCTCAGCGTCTTTGGCTCTACAATCGTGATCATCGCGGAACACTCCAAGCCCGATGATAGCGTGATTGACCGCGGTATTCGCCTGCACACGGTACCGCATCACCGTGGCTTGCCGTTGACCCAAGATTCCAAGCTGAACTCGCATTCCAAGCTAAACTGCATCATCGCGTTGAACCACGCACTACGCGCAGGGGCCGACGAAGCACTCATGCTCGATCCGTTCGGTTTCGTAAACACCACCAACGCTTGCAACTTTTTTATTGTTAAAAAAGGCCAGGTTTGGACCTCAACAGGTGACTACTGCATGAACGGGATTACCCGCCAAAAGGTAATCGATCTTTGCCGCGCCAACGACATCCCAGTGTTTGAACGTAATTTTTCGCTGGTTGATACTTACAGCGCGGATGAAGTGTTCCTCACGGGAACCTTTGGTGCACAAACGCCTGTGTTCGAGATAGATGGCAGGGTGATAGGCGGAGCCAACGCTGGTCCTGTTTTCCATAAAATCCGAGAATTGTATAAAGATCTCATCCTTCAAGACGCCAAATAGGAATTCATCATGGATCGCGCCAATATTGTTCACGGTAATTTCCTGCGTCGTGTCGCTGCCAATGAACTTCCAACCGGTGCAGCGCCAAAATCGGGTCTAGACCCATACACAGCGGTTGAAATCTATCGCGCTCAGCTAACCAGCCGCGCGTTGGATATCACCAGCCGTCGCATGCAAAAGGAAGGGCAGGGGTTTTACACCATTGGTTCATCTGGACACGAAGGCATGGCTGCAGTTGCACGCGCACTGCGCCCCAATGACATTGCGTTTTTGCACTACCGAGATGCGGCGTTTCAATTGGCCCGAGCAGATCAAGTAAGGGGTCAAACGATGACGTGGGACATGCTGCTCAGTTTTGCATGTTCTATGGATGATCCAATTAGTGGAGGGCGTCATAAGGTTCTGGGTTCCAAAGACCTGTTTATCCCGCCACAGACCTCAACGATTGCCAGTCATCTGCCAAAGGCGCTTGGGGCTGCTTATTCACTTGGTACGGCACGGCGTCAGGCACCTGAACACCGCCAGTTGCCAGAAGACGGCATCGCGATTTGCTCATTTGGTGACGCGTCGGCCAATCACTCAACCGCGCAGGGTGCCTTTAATGCAGCGGGTTGGTCATCTGTTCAATCGGCGCCTTTGCCACTTTTGTTTGTTTGTGAAGATAACGGAATCGGGATTTCCACAAAAACACCCCATGGCTGGATCGCCAAATCGATGAAACATAGGCCTGGGGTTAAATATTTCGAGGCGGATGGTCTTGATATCTATGATACATACGCGGTCACACAAGAAGCAGCAGCATATGTACGGACCCGCAAAAAACCTGCTTTTTTACACCTACGGATGGTCCGCCTATACGGGCACGCAGGACCAGATGTCGCCACCACATATTTGCCAAAATCAGAAGTGGAGCAAGACGAAGCAAACGATCCATTGCTGCATTCTGTCCGGCTGTTGCGTGATGCCGGTGCACTTAGTGTGGAACGTGCACTTGAGATGTATAATCAAACCCAAAAACGGGTAGATACCCTGTCACATGAAGCCGTCAAACGCCCAAGGTTAACAACAGCCAGCCAGATCATGGAGAGCATCATACCACCAGCGCGCGGGTGCAAGCCAAGCAACGGGGTGGATACCGACGCCCGTAGCATTGCATTTGGTAACGAGCTAAAAACTCAAACATCGCCACAAACTATGGGAAAGCTGATAAATTGGGCTCTTACTGACCTGATGCTGGATCATCCTGAAGTGGTCATGATGGGAGAAGACGTAGGTCTCAAGGGCGGCGTTTATGGTGTCACTCAGAAAATTCAGAAACGATTTGGACCAGCCCGTGTCATAGATAGCTTGTTGGACGAGCAGTCAATTTTGGGTCTTGCAATTGGTATGGGTCACAACGGTTTTATCCCGATCCCTGAAATTCAGTTCCTTGCCTATTTGCACAATGCAGAGGATCAGCTACGAGGTGAGGCGGCAACGCTCTCTTTCTTTTCCAACGGCCAGTTCACCAACCCAATGGTTTTGCGCGTTGCGGGCCTTGGCTATCAAAAGGGGTTTGGTGGACATTTTCACAATGACAACTCACTTGCTGTATTGCGCGATATTCCGGGCGTCATAATTGCATGTCCATCAAGTGGCGCAGATGCTGCTGGGATGTTGCGCGAGTCAGTGCGACTTGCACGTGAAGAACAGCGGGTTGTGGTCTTTGTTGAGCCGATTGCCCTTTATCACACCCGTGATCTTGAGGATGGAGATGGCACATGGATGGATACCTATCCATCGCCTGAAAAGCGGATCGGGTTGGGCGAGGTTGGTATTCATGGCAATGGGCAGGATCTGGCAATCGTAACTTATGGTAATGGTCATTACCTATCGCGCCAAGCGGTCAATGTGTTGGAAAATGAAGGGGTCAAAACCCGCGTAATCGATTTGCGTTGGTTGGCACCATTGCCCCACGAAGCTTTATTTAGCGCAATTGACGGCTGCAAGAATGTTCTAATCGTTGATGAATGTCGGGGCACTGGCGGGCAGGCCGAAGGGTTGATGGCGTTGTTCGCTGAGGCAAACATTAGCAATTTCGCTAGGTTGGTGGCCGAAGACAGCTTTATCGCGACAGGTCCTGCATATGGTGCAACGATGCCTTCCAAGGATAGTATTATTGATGCTGCACACAAATTGATTAAACGGGGTGACAAATGACGCGCCGCGCAGTTCTTATTTGTCCGGGGCGCGGAACATATAACGCACCCGAATTGGGATACCTCAAACAACACAGCCCTCGTTTTGACGCCGAGTTGAATGGCTTTGACACCCAGCGTGCTGCGTTGGGGCAATCTGCCATAACAACGCTAGACGCCGCTGAAAAATTCGATGCAAACGTCTATACGCGCGGCGACAATGCTTCTGGCTTGATCTACGCAAGTGCATATTGCGACGGCAGTTCATTAGCGGATGATATCGAAGTTGTCGCAGTTACGGGCAATTCCATGGGTTGGTATATTGCCATGGCACTTGCGGGTGCTGTTGCTGATCAAGATGGGTTTCGCCTGGTAAACACCATGGGCAACCTTATGCAACAGAACCTGATTGGTGGGCAGCTGGTCTACTCAGTTTGTGATGCAGGCTGGGTTGTTGGTGAGGTTGTGAAAACTGGACTTCTGGCATTGGTCAAACAGATCGACACCAAACCAGGTCATAACCTTTGTGTCTCTATCAACCTCGGCGGCATCCTTGTTTTTGCAGGCAATGAGAAGGGTTTGGCGGCATTTGAAAGCGCGGTTCCTAAAGTTGGACACTTCCCGATGCGCTTGCAAAACCATGCAGCGTTTCACAGTCCCTTGCAAGAAGTGGTCGCGGCGCAAGGTCGTACACAGTTAGCTGATTTAAGGGTGTCTGCACCCAAGGTACCATTAATTGATGGCTTTGGTAAAATTTGGTGGCCAGATGGCTGCGATACTAAAGCAATGTGGGACTATACTTTGGGTTCCCAAGTAACGCAGACCTATGACTTTGCAGGTGCAATCAAAGCTGCCGCACAGGAATTTGCACCTGACATGTTTATTGTCGCTGGACCTGGAAACACACTGGGTGGAGCGGTTGCGCAGTCCCTTATTGCATGTGGATGGCACGGAATGCGGGGCAAGGCGGACTTTGAGGCCGTTCAAGAACAAAAGAATTTCATAATCTCAATGGGACGAGGTAAGCAACGCCTTGCAGTAACTTGAATTAAAACAATTAAAACTAAAAGGGCCGCCCAATATGTTGGACGGCCCAGTTTTTACCTTAAAATCAACTTTACGTGCGACGACGCCGCCCACCAACACGACCGGCGCGGCCACGACCTTCATCGCCCGCTTTTGGGGCAACTTTGTTCGTGCTAATCCATTCGGTGCCATGTGGGTCATTGTCGGTAAGGAAATTGGCGGCGCGAATGGCTTCCATTTCTTTGCCTGCACGTGGCTTGGTTGAGCCAAGCCCGAACATTTGTACGAATGCCTCGTCTTCCATATCCGCGGGAAGAACAATGCCAGCGGCTTCAACTTCAGCACGCTTTGCTGCAATCTTCTTTGGACCAATAGGCAAGGCTACAGGGTTCATAATCGCAGACGTCATCCCTGCAGCCATAGCCATTGGTAAAAACGCGTTGTTGATACCGTGACGGTTCGGTAATCCGAACGAGATGTTTGAGGCACCACAGGTCGTGTTCACACCCAGTTCTTCACGCAAACGGCGTACCAGTGCGAAAACCTGCAATCCAGCGGTTCCCATAGCACCAATTGGCATCACCAATGGATCAACCACGATGTCATGAGCGGGGATGCCAAAATCAGCAGCGCGTTCCACGATCTTCTTGGCGACGGCAAAACGAACATCTGGATCCTCAGAAATGCCGGTGTCATCGTTCGAAATTGCAACAACTGGGACATTGTATTTCTTAACCAACGGCAGAACCAATTCCATGCGGTCTTCTTCGCCAGTCACAGAGTTCAACAATGGACGCCCCTCAGCCGCAGCCAAACCGTTTTCCAAAGCGCCCGGAACAGAGCTATCGATGCACAAAGGCACGTCAACGATCGCCTGAACGCGTTCGATGAGTTCTTTCATCAGCATCGGTTCTACAAAGTTGTTGTCTGCATAACGTGGATCTTCTGCCATCTTGTTTGAGAACACAGCGCCTGAATTCACGTCAAGAATATTGGCACCAGCCATGACTTGGGCGACAGCATCAGCCTCAACCCGGGAAAAATCACCCCGTTCAAGCTCTTCAGACAAAATTTTGCGACCCGTTGGATTGATCCGCTCGCCGATAACGCAGAACGGTTGGTCAAAGCCAATAATGGCTGTTTTGGTTTTGGATTCTACGATTGTACGGGTCATGTGCTGTGTCCTTAGAAGACGAAATTAAGATGCGTTAACGGGAACAGCTGCGCTGCCACCGTTCGAAATAGCCCAGTTTGCATTTGTCTTGATCCCACCCAGTGGGAAAAAATGCACTTTGACGATGTTTGTGTCAGGGTTGGCCGCGGCATGCGCAGCCAGTTCGCTAATTACCTCAGTTGGTTCAAAGGGGAGCAGCAGTTTGGTTACATCTTTTGCGCGGCGTTGCAGCACACGCAAAGAGGGCCCAACACCGCAAGCGATGGCGAACTTGATCATAGTTTGCAGCTTAGCAGGTCCTGCGATTCCGATGTGGATTGGGATATTGATTCCAGCGTCCTCTAAGGATTTAGCCCATTCAATAATTGGACCGGACTCAAATGCGAACTGTGTAGCTAAAGCCATCTCAGCATCCGAGCGGTTTGAAAAGTCTTGTTTCCAGCGCAAAGCTTCGTCCACATTGGCCATACCGCCCGTGGGGTCGATGTCTTTATTGCCTTCGGGATGACCCGCAACATGAAGGCGTTTGAAACCTGCTCTGTCGAACTCACCACTTTCCATCAATTGCATTGAAGAATGGTAATCACCGTGGGGTTTGGTCACGCCACCTGCCAGCAACAAGGCTTGATTGACGTTCGCTTCACCTTGATAGCGTGCAATCCAGTCGGTCAAAGTGGCCTGATCCTTGATGATGCGGGCAGGGAAGTGCGGCATTACATCAAAGCCTTCCGCGTTCAAACGCGCGGCTGTGGAAACCATGTCCTCAATCGGAGTGCCCTCGATGTGGGCGACATAAACGCGGGTGCCTTTGGGAAGGATTGCGCGAAAGTCTTCAACTTTAGAAGCGGTGCGCGGCATTACTTCAATCGAATAACCTTGCAAAAAGGCTTCGACTTCAGGGCTAAGGGAGCCAGCGATTGGACCCTCGGATTTTTTAAAGTTGAGCAAAGCCATTGGCTTCCCTTTCTTAGGGCCTGTTCTTTAGGCGTGTCCGTCGTTGGCAATAAGGGCTTTGAGGCGTTCTTGGTCGTACTCAGCTTCAAGGCGCAAAGCCTCGGCTTCGACGATTTCATCAGGATCACCGTCCATCTGGTAAGGAGCTGCTTTGCGCCATTCTGCCAAATATGCATCAGCGTCCTTGGCGTTCACCTTCATAGCTGCACGATCAATCGCTTGTTCGAAACGTTCTTCAAGCTGGCGTTTGGAACCACGACGTCCTTTACCCACAATCACTTGGGCTGGAATATCACGCCAATAAACGATTGTTACATCTGGCATATAAGTAGTGCTCCCTGATTCATTTTTCGCCTCTGTTTATTATCTAAGACAGCCATTTCTGATTCCGGCGCCGTTTTTCGACAGAAACAGATCATTCCGCGACCTATCGCTAATCTGTGACGCTCAGTTTGACCAGTATCTGGAGCACCCAAAATCTTCATGTCTTTTATGAATGAGAAAAACGCCAAAGCAGACGCAAAGGACCAATGGGCCACTTGCGCGGGGGGCTGGCAAGGCCTATCGTTGAGGTAACTCGTAATGAAAGGCGCAAACCATGGCGCCAAAGCGTCCCAAAGGTGCGGGCGCGCTCGAAAATAAGGCCGAAAGCCCAGAAATGGGTCCTATTCTGAGCCCCGTACCGGCACGGCCCGTATCAAAACCGCTGTATGCAGCGCTTGATCTGGGAACAAATAGTTGCCGCATGTTGATTGCCCAGCCGAAGGGCACAGGTTTTCATGTGGTCGATAGCTTCTCGAAGTCCGTTCAATTGGGCGCGGGGCTTGAGAAATCTGGACGCTTGTCGCGCGGATCCATGACGCGTACCATTCAAGCATTGCGAATTTGTCAGCAAAAGCTGCGCAAACATCGCGTTAAGCGGATGCGGCTGGTTGCAACAGAGGCATGTCGTCGTGCATTAAATGCTGAAGATTTCATCAAACGTGTACACCGTGAAACAGGTCTGCGTTTGGATATTATAGCTCCTAAAGAAGAAGCACGACTGGCTGCAATTTCTTGTGCGCCATTGGTGAACAAGAAAACAGAGAACCTGCTGGTTGTTGATATTGGCGGTGGATCGACGGAATTGGTTTGGATTGACATGTCCCAAGTTCCGAAACGCGATCGTCCACATTCGATTATGCAGCTAGAAACTGGATTTGCTCGAAGCAACAAAAGCATCCCATCTGCGCGTGTTGTCGATTGGATTAGTGTCCCGCTGGGCGTCGCAACCTTGCGTGATCAGTTCATTGATGTTGATGACGATGGAGCGCGGTTCGCGTTAATGAGCTGCTTCTTCGAAGAAAGCTTGTCAGACTTTGCACCTTACCACGACGAAAAGGCGCGGGATCGTTTCCAGATTGTTGGAACGTCGGGCACCGTGACAACCGTCGCAGCGAGTCACTTAAACCTTAAGCGTTATGACCGTACCAAAGTTGACGGTCTACGCATGTCTTCCACCCAGATCGACACCGTTATTCAGTCTTACCTTGATATGGGCCCAGCAGGGCGGCGCGCGGATCCACGGATTGGTCAGGACCGTCAGGCGTTGATTATGTCTGGCGCTGCCATCCTACAGGCGTTAATGCGCTGTTGGCCCACCGATAGATTGTCAGTTGCGGATCGCGGTTTGCGAGAAGGCCTATTATACGCACAAATGAGCGCCGATGGCGTATTAGAACGCGGAGCACTATAAAAGATGGCAAAAACACCTGGACCAAGCGGTGGCGGTAAAACCCCCACAGGCAAGAACACATCTGGCCGTGGGCAACGTGACCTGAAGGTAAAGGTTAAAACTGCTCGTGGCCGTTCGAACAGTTCTACCCGCTGGCTACAACGCCAGTTGAATGATCCATATGTGAAGCGCGCTAAGGCTGAAGGTTATCGTGGTCGTGCGGCGTATAAGATTATGGAGCTTGATGACAAGTTTCGCTTCCTTGTGCCTGGTGCACGGATTGTCGACCTTGGCGCGGCCCCAGGTGGCTGGTGTCAGGTTGCGGTAAAACGCTCAAACATTTTGGGTGAAAAGTCTGGTAAAGCAGTTGGTACGATCCTAGGAATTGATCTGCAAGAAATGGACACGATTGCAGGTTGTGAGCTGCACGTTTTGGATTTCATGGACGAGGGTGCAGATGATCAAGTCAAAGAATGGCTTGGTGGTAAGGCTGATGTTGTTATGTCTGATATGGCAGCGTCTAGTTCCGGCCACAAACAAACAGATCACCTTAAGATTATTTCACTGTGCGAGGCTGCGGCTTACTTTTCATTCGATGTGCTCGAAGATGGTGGTACGTTTGTAGCTAAAGTTTTGGCCGGTGGTGCTGAGGGCGACTTGCAGAAAGTTTTGAAGCAGCGCTTTACAAAGGTGCACAACTTCAAACCACCGGCTTCACGATCAGATAGCTCTGAGAAATTTGTCGTTGCTTTAGGTTTCAAAGGCGCAATTGAGGGCGAAACGTACAGCCCATTCGACTGAGATTAGTGTGCGCGACTGATTGAGCGTGTCGCAATGCGTTTGATCTCGTCCAGTTCATCACTGTCTACTTTACGGACCCTAAGCGGCTGTGATGAATCGCCCAAATGAGTGGCAACGTGTTTCTGACGTAGCAATTCGAACAAGCGTTTATGGCGCGGATCATTGCGATTATGAAAGTTAGACATCGATCTTTGACTCCTAATTTAATCGGTTTTTTGGACCGCAATTGGGGCGGCACAACGGCAACCTCAGGGTTTTTTCGGGTAAAATAAGGCTCGAAGGTGCGTCTGCTGCGAGCAGAGGCAGGTTTTCTATTTTTATGCTCAGATAACGCGCAATTCATTTGCAGGTTGGCCGATATCACCTAAGTTATAAACCAATGTTGTCACTGGAGAACCAAATGCGCGTCTTAAAATTGATATCGTTATTAGTGTTTACAGCTGTTATGATGGCCTCTTTCAACGCATCTGCAGCGCAAGCAAAAGACAGGGCTGAGGTCGAGAGGTTTCTTAACGTCACTGGGTTTGATGTATCATTAGACAGTATCCGACTTTCCGCAAAAAGTGCACCGATGATGCTTGGGTTGGACGCTGACGACTTTGGCTATCAATGGACGTTACTCGCAAACGATATTTTTGCCTCAGAAATTATGCGTGAAATGGCATTGGATATGTTGTCAGAGGCGCTGAGCGCTGAGTTACTAGAGCATGCAGTAGGCTTTTATGCGTCGGAATTGGGCGAGAGACTGGTTGAGGTCGAAAACGCTTCTCACTTATCCGATGACAATGAACTGAAATCGGAAAGTGGTGAAGCAATTGTTGACGGGTTGATCCGTATAGGGTCCCCACGGATCGAATTGTTAAAGCGCATGAACGCAGCCAGTGACGCTGCTGGCACATCTGTTCGCGCAATCCAAGAAGTTCAGGTTCGCTTTCTGATGGCCGCCGCTGGAGCCGGTGTGATTGAATTAAGTCTGGATGAAGCAGACCTTCGCGAAATGTTGCGCAACGAAGAAGCTGAGTTGCGGTTTTCGCTTCAGGCATCTGGGTTGGCAGGGGCTGCCTACACCTATCAGGCGTTTTCTGACTCTGAGGTCGAAGAATATACCAAAGCATTGGAAAACCCTAAAATGCAAAAAATCTATGACCTCATGAATGCTGTACAGTTTTCTATTATGGCCGATCGATATGAAGAGTTAGCTGTTCGAATGGCAACTTTGCAACCTAGCGAAGATCTCTAATGTTTCGTTTTCTTTCGTGTTTGTTGTTTAGTTGGGGTTTTGCGACGGGAGCGAGCGCTCAGGTGCAAGTGACTCTCGCAATGGACCACTTGCGCTTAGCGGAATTGATCGAAATTGTCCGTAGTGAGGGAATTGATTGCGCAGATTCACTAGATACAGATATGTTAAACGGGCAGGATGGGCCCGTTTGGGCCGAACAGATAGATACAATATATAACATCCAACTCATGTCGGAAATTGTACGCAATGAGATTGCAACGCTTCCTGAAGACCAACTTCGTCAGATCAATCAGTTTTATAGTGGATTGTTGGGGGTGGATATTGTCGAGTTGGAAATGGCTGCACGTGCTGCCATGCAGCACATTGACATTAAAAACTTAGCTGTGGATAGCTATCAAATAGCTTTGGCAGAAGATCCACAATCCGTGGAAAATATTTTAACGATAAATGATGCTGACCAATTGATTGACCGCAATGTAACAGCCACTCTAACTCCTAACTATAAGTTTTACCTAGGCTTGGTCGATGGAGGGGCTTTTGAAGCCTCGGTGGACGAGGTCATCGAACAAACCTGGGCACAAGAGAGTGAAATTCGAAGGGACACCACCAACTGGATGATGGGTTATCTTTTGCTCAGTTACCAACCCCTTGATGATAGCGAAATAGCAACTTTAGTTGCTTTTACTCAAACGCAAGCTGGCCGTGCTTTAAATGCTGCGATATTTGAAGGCTTTGGCTCAATGTACGCAGACATATCGTATGCTTTGGGTCGGGCCGTAGCGCTAAACATGGTGGCTTCAGATTTATAGAGGTCCAAATGCGCCTATGATGCTTGACATAGGGCTCAATCAAGTGCATTTGGCAGCTTCCATACGGGCGCATTGCGCCTTATTTTCATGAACATCCCAAACCGGATGCGCTGTCTGAGGCGGGTTTAAACCCACGAAACCCTATGTAAATAGGTGCCAAACGACGCGGTAAAACAAAGGAATGACCCATGTTCGCGGTCCTTAAAACCGGCGGCAAGCAGTATAAAGTTCAATCCGGAGACGTACTCCGTGTTGAGAAACTTGCTGCAATTGCTGGCCAAAAAATCCAATTCAACGACGTATTGATGCTTGGTGGTGACACAGTCACTGTTGGTGCACCTCTCGTTGCGGGTGCTGGTGTACAAGCCGAAGTGATTGACCAGATCAAAGGCGTTAAGACAATTAACTTCGTTAAGCGTCGTCGTAAGCACTCTTCCAAGCGTACTAAAGGCCACCGTCAAAAACTGACTTTGGTTCGTATCACAGATATCCTTGCTTCTGGCGCTGATAAATCTGGTGTTGATGCTGCTGTTGGTGCGGGTTCCGTTGGTTCTGTAGCTTTGGCTGCAATCGACGCAAACACACCTGCTGCTAACAAAGACCAAAAACGTTCAGCCGCCCCTAAAGCTGCAGCAACAAAAGCTGCTCCTAAAACTGCAGCTGCAAAAGCTGCTCCTAAAGCTGCTGGTGGTGACGATCTGACAGCAATCACTGGCGTCGGTCCAGCCGCTGCTAAGAAATTGGTTGAAGCAGGTATCGCAACTTTCGCCGATTTGGCTAAGGTTGACGTTGCAACGTTCGAATCTGTTAAAGTTAAGCCTGAGTGGGTTGCGCAAGCTGCCGACCTAGCGAAATAAGGAGAGACACCAATGGCACATAAAAAAGCAGGCGGTTCATCCCGGAACGGTCGCGACTCAGCTGGTCGTCGTCTAGGCGTTAAAAAGTACGGCGGCGAATCCGTTATCCCTGGCAACATCATCGTGCGTCAGCGCGGCACAAAGTTTTGGCCATCTGAAGGCGTTGGCATGGGCAAGGATCACACGATCTTCGCTAAAGTTGAAGGTCACGTGACTTTCAGCACCGGCCTTAAAAACCGTAAATTCATTTCGGTACTTCCGGCAGCGGAAGCTGCTGAATAAGTCGTACCCTTACAGGTTTTAAAAAAACAAAGGATCGGCGGAGGCGCCGGTCCTTTTTCCTTTTAGAGAGTAATTACAAGTGTCAGTAGCAATTGCATCATTTGCCGTTTTCGCGGCTTCACAGGTCGGGACACCCGGACCTGCTAATATGGCGCTGCTTGCGACAGGTGCACGGTATGGGTTCCGTCAGGCATTACCATTCATGCTGGGCGTAGTCTTTGGGAAACAATTGATTATCTGGCCAATTGGCTTTGGATTGATGGAACTGGCCGAGCGCGCCCCTTGTATTTTTCTTGCTCTGAAATATCTTTCTGCAGCCTATATTGTTTGGTTAGCTTGGAAAGTTGCAAACATGCGCCTTTCAACTAAATCAGTCGGCGATAAAGCTCCGGGATTTTTGGCAGGTCTGATCGTTCATCCGCTCAATCCAAAAGCGTGGGGGATGATTGTTGGTGGGTTTACTGCCTTTGTTGGCGTTGGAACTTCTACGTTTGAAGCAACGGCAACAATTGCGGCTGTTTTATTGGCCTGCCAATTTCTGATGCATCCACTTTGGACCCTCGCAGGGGATAGAATTGCCAAGACACTAGCAGGTACTCCGGCGGAACCTTATCTAATGTATACGCTTGCGGCACTAACCGTCGCATCTGTGCTTTTCGTACTGTTCGGAGGAGGAGCATAACGATGGAAATGAGCGAAATCAAAACACAAGGCACCATTCAAACTGATCGATTTGTGCTACGCCCAATGCGAGTTTCAGATATGGGTCTGATTGAACTTTATGCATCAGATGAACGTGTTGCAGGTATGACATCATCAATCCCTCATCCTTTGCCACCAGGCACCACAGAAGCTTTTGTGAACCGCTGCATCGCGCACGAACGTGATGAAGATGTTTGGGTTATAGATGGACATAAGTCTGGCGGTGCAGAAGTGATGGGGCTCATCTCTTTGACCCGAATGGATCGCGATCAATCTGAAGTTGGCTATTGGGTCGCTCCTGCTTACTGGAACACCAAACTAGCCTCTGAAGCGGTACAAACCCTGGTTGACGCAAATCCGATGGCAAATGCCACGATGTTTAGCGCTGTGTTCCAAGACAATCCTGCTGCAGCTAAAGTACTCACCCATTGTGGATTTGAATACTTAGGTGATGCAGAAACCTTTAGAGTTGCGCGGGATCGTCCTGTTGCCACGTGGACATATACCCTAAAACTGAACATCACGAAGTAGGATGACCTGACTAAGTGATTGAGCCTGCGCGAAGTGCAGGTTATGAAGCCTATATGAAATTTCTTGATCTGTGCAAAGTATATGTCCGTTCCGGCGGTGGAGGCGGTGGTTGCGTAAGCTTCCGTCGTGAAAAATTCCTGGAGTACGGTGGTCCCGATGGTGGTGACGGCGGCTGTGGTGGATCTGTTTGGGCAGAGGCTGTTGAAGGCCTCAACACCTTGATCGACTTCCGCTATGCGCCACACTTCTTTGCAAAAAGCGGCATTCCAGGTATGGGCAGCCAACGCACTGGCGCGAATGGCGATGACATTATTCTGAAGGTACCCGTTGGAACCGAAATTCTTGATGAAGACCAAGAAACGGTAATAACTGACCTGACAGAAATCGGCCAACGGGTTCAATTAGCCCGTGGCGGTAATGGTGGCTTTGGTAACCTACACTTTAAATCTGCGACAAACCAAGCACCGCGTCGCTCTAATCCTGGTCAAGAAGGCGTTGAACGTACACTTTGGTTGCGCCTTAAGCTGATCGCTGATGTAGGTCTTTTGGGCCTGCCAAATGCAGGTAAGTCCACATTTCTGGCTGCAACATCTAACGCTCGTCCAAAAATTGCAGATTACCCATTTACTACGTTGCACCCAAACTTGGGTGTTGTCGGTGTGGATGGGCGTGAATTTGTTGTTGCTGACATTCCGGGCCTGATTCAGGGCGCTTCCGAAGGCCGTGGCCTTGGAGATCTGTTCCTTGGACACGTCGAACGTTGTGCCGTTTTGTTGCACTTGATCGACGGCACATCCGAAACCGTTGCTGAGGATTATCAGACTATCATCACAGAACTTGAAGCCTATGGCGGCAAACTGGCTGGTAAACAACGGGTGACGATCCTGAATAAAGTTGATGCCCTAGATGACGAGCAGCGTGCAGAAGCGCGTGCGGCCTTAGAGGAAGCCAGTGGCGGACCTGTTATGTTGATGTCTGGTGTGGCGCGTGAAGGCGTAACTGACGTCTTGCGTAAGTTATGCGACGAAATTGATGCCGATCGTCTGCGCGAGCAACCTGCGCAAGAGGAAGAAGCGTGGCGTCCTTAACCCAAGCAAAGCGGCTGGTCGTTAAAATCGGCTCAGCTTTGCTGGTGGACAAAGAAACCGGCAATCTGCGCAGCGATTGGTTGCATGGATTGGCTGCAGATGTTGCTTGGCTAAGGGCAGGGGGGACACAAGTTGTCCTTGTCTCATCTGGTTCGATTGCACTTGGCCGTGGGGTACTTGGCCTTCCGAACACTGAACTTGCGCTAGAACAATCCCAAGCTGCTGCAGCTGTAGGCCAAATTCGTTTGGCTCGAGCTTATGAAGACGCTTTGACTTCGCATGAGATCACCACAGCTCAGGTCCTTATGACTTTGGAAGACACACGTGATCGCCGCCGTTACCTAAACTCACGTGCGACTTTTGAACAACTTCTTGCTTTGAATGCCATGCCGATTGTGAATGAAAACGATACGGTAGCGACAGATGAAATTCGTTTCGGTGACAATGACCGTTTGGCTGCCCAAATAGCAGCGACTATTGGTGCTGATCAGTTGGTTTTGTTGTCAGATGTCGATGGTTTCTATTCTGCCAACCCATCAGAAGACCCCTCCGCAACACGCTATGACGTTATTGATCATATCACGCCTGAAATTGAAGCTATGGCGGGTGATGCGGGATCGGGTTTGTCCAAAGGTGGTATGAAGACCAAGATCATGGCAGCCAAAACAGCAACCTCAGCCGGATGTGCGATGGCTATTTGCGAAGGCTCTGCGCTGCGCCCACTGCAGGCTTTAGAAAATGGGGCAGCAGCAACTTGGTTTACCGCCACATTAGACCCACAAGACGCGCGAAAACGCTGGATTGGCGCAATGAAACCACTGGGTGTTCTTACTCTAGACGCAGGTGCTACCAATGCTCTGAGTAATGGCAAAAGCCTCCTGCCGGCGGGTGTTACCTCTGTTGAGGGTGAATTTGGACGAGGTGATCCAGTTTCCTTCGTTGCCCCAGACGGTCGTCATCTTGGAATTGGGTTGGCCCGATATACTGCCGATGAGGCAATCATAATCAAAGGCCACCAAAGTCAGGAGATCGAACGCTTGCTTGGGTATCTTGGCCGTGCCACTCTGATCCACCGTGACGATATGGCCCTCTAGGGCCAACCAGTTTATTAGAACAGAAGTACTGCACGCATAAGGAAAAAGACTATGACAGACATCAATTCAATTGCCGCCTTGATGAATGACATCGGCTTGCGTGCTAAGAATGCATCTCACAAATTGGGTTTTGCCAGTGCGGAACGGAAACATACGGCATTAATTGGTGCTGCAGAAAACGTTTGGAAACAACGCGGTCAGATCATTGAAGCAAATGTCAAAGATTTGGTATTTGGTCGCGAAAAAGGCCTGTCAGATGCGATGATGGACCGTCTAATGCTTGATGAAGAACGCATCCAATCTATTGTTGATGGTTTGCGCAACATAGCGGAGCAAGCCGATCCTGTAGGCGAAGTTATTGCTGAATGGACCCAGCCAAGTGGGATCAACATCCGCCGTGTTCGAACGCCTTTGGGAGTGATTGGCGTGATCTATGAGAGCCGACCAAATGTTACAGCGGACGCTGGCGCACTGTGCTTGAAAGCTGGCAACGCTGTGATTTTGCGTGGTGGATCAGAGAGTTTTAATTCATCGCAAGCCATACACGCTTGTTTGGTTCAAGGTCTAGTTGATGCAAACCTACCTGAAGATGCTATCCAGTTGGTCCCTACCCGTGACCGCTCAGCAGTGTCAGAGATGCTAACGATGACCGACACAATCGATGTGATCGTCCCACGTGGTGGCAAAGGTCTGGTCGGATTGGTCCAACGCGAAGCACGTGTGCCTGTATTTGCCCACCTCGAAGGGATTGTGCACATCTATGTTGATGAACACGCTGACCCTAAAAAGGTATTGCGCGTTGTTTTAAATGCTAAAACACGCCGTACGGGTGTATGTGGCGCTGCTGAATGCCTTCTAATCCACAAAAATATAGCAAAAACGATGGGCCGAGACCTTGTTGGTAAATTGGTCGAATCCGGTGTTGAGGTACGGGCCGACAGTCAACTGTCTGAAATTCAGGGCACGGTGGCTGCCAATGAGAGTGATTGGGGGACCGAATATCTGGATATGATTATCGCTGCAAAAGTTGTGGAAGACGTTGACGATGCGATTGAACATATTCGCACATTTGGGTCTCAACATACCGACTGTATTTTAACTGAAAATCAGAAGACTGCAGATCACTTCATGCAAAGGTTAGATAGTGCCATTTTGATGCACAACACCTCTACACAGTTTGCGGACGGTGGCGAATTCGGAATGGGTGCAGAGATAGGCATCGCAACTGGAAAAATGCACGCGCGTGGTCCGGTTGGCGCAGCCCAATTGACCAGCTTTAAATATCTGGTCGTTGGTGACGGTGCCATAAGGGCATAACTCAACTAAAATTGGATAGTTATTTCATTGGATGTTTGAGTAACATG
>TARA_B110001469_G_scaffold100831_1_pt1 | contig 34967 bp, 34 predicted proteins | sample TARA_B110001469 | Tara Oceans TARA_B110001469 (sample SAMEA4397034) | marine metagenome | biome: Polar Biome; feature: [SRF] surface water layer (ENVO:00010504); material: water (ENVO:00002006), including particulate matter (ENVO:01000060) such as... | depth 5 m
GAAATCCAAAAGCAGTTTTGTAAAAGTGGGCTGCTTGTTTTGCATTACCCACAATAAATTCTACATAATCAGTTCCTAATAACGGAAGAAAATCTTGTGCTTCTTCAAATATTTTTTCCAATCCGTATTCTACATTTTCTATTTTACTCATATCCGTTAATTTTTTAATTTTATTATTCTGAAATCCAAGATTTATAATAATCTTCGTTTTGTAATTTCATGGCTTCTTCGGTCACCATCAATGGACTAAAGGTGTCCACCATCACCGCGAGTTCAAAAGTTTCTTTTTTACCGATGCTTTTTTCCATAGTTCCTGGGTGTGGTCCGTGAGGAATTCCCGCAGGGTGTAAGGTGATACTTCCTTTGTTAATATCATTTCTACTCATAAAATCACCATCGACATAATAGAGCACTTCATCAGAATCGATATTAGAGTGATTGTAAGGAGCCGGCACCGAATTTGGGTGGTAATCATACAACCTAGGCACAAACGAACAGATTACAAAGCTGCTTGTTTCAAATGTTTGATGTATTGGTGGGGGCTGATGAATCATCCCTGTAATAGGTTCAAAATCGTGAATAGAGAACTTATAGGGGAAATTATAGCCGTCCCAACCAACCACACTAAATGGGTGCGCTGCATAGACGTATTCGTGTATGGTGTCTTGTTTTTTTACTTTGATTATAAAATCACCTGTTTCATTAAACGTTTCAAGTTCGGTAGGCGGGTGGAGGTCTCTTTCACAATAAGGCGCGCCTTCTACATGCTGCCCAAACCAGTTTCGATACCGCTTTGGCGTGTACACGGGGCTCTTGGATTCAACGATAAATAAACGGTTGTTCGCATCGTTAAACTCAATTTGATAGATGATCCCTCGTGGAATCACTAGGTAATCTCCATACTTAAATTCTATATTTCCCAAATTGGTTCTCAGTTTCCCTGAACCTTCATGGATAAATAACACTTCGTCAGAATCGGTGTTTTTATAAAAATAACTGGTTAACGATTCTTTAGGAGCTGCCAAACTAATTTGACAATCTTTATTGACCAAAACACATGTTCTACTTTCTAAATAATCATCTACGGGTGCTACTTGATAGCCTTCAAGTTTTAAGGATTTCATGTTTTTTGACACCGCAATTTTTGGGGCTACATCGTAAGATTTTAAGATGGCCTTAACTTGGGTTGGACGTTGCGTATGGTACATTAAGGTTGACATGCCATCAAAACCGATGGTGCCAAACAACTCTTCGTAATAGAAATTATCGTTTTCGTCCTTGAAGACCGTATGTCGCTTAGGCGGAATTTTTCCTAACGTATGATATCTTGGCATATTATAAGGTTAAAATTTAAATGTATATTAAAATAACTGACAAGAACAAATCTAAATATAATATGAGTTAATTATTTGTTTATTACTAAAACAGTTTCTAAATAAGAATATTTATATGTATTTTCGCAATAATAAAGTGTTTTATTCTTTTTACAGGTGATTATTTAACCATTAATTTATATTTTTTCTAGATGCTCGAAAAACTCAACAAAACCGATATTGAAATATTAAGGCTGTTACAACAAAATAGTAACCGTACTATAAAAAACATTGCCGACCTCTTAGGAATGACCACAACACCTGTTTTTGATCGTATTAAAAAACTAGAGAAAAGAGGGTTTATTAGTAAATATGCTGCGATTTTAAACTCAAAAAAGTTGGGTTTAAAACTGACTGTTTTTGCTGGGATATCTCTTAAAAACCATACGCGGAGTTATTTAGAAAAATTTGTCAAAACCATTGATGGATTTTCTGAAGTGGTAGAGTGCCACCGAGTATCGGGTAATTTTGATTATTTACTGAAATTAGTGTTGGTGGATATAGAAGACTACGAACAATTTATTTTAACCAAACTCGCTCTTATAACCGATTTAAGTAACGTCCAAAGTTATGTAGCGCTGTCTCAAAGTAAATCGACCAATGAGGTGAATTTGGATCATTTGATGTAAAAAATCACTAAAATTGTTTACTGTCTTTAGGTTCAACTCTTGAATTTCTAATATCACTAATTATTTTTTTAGAACTTTTATCATCTTTCCACACACCAAACAAAGAAGTAAGGTCAAAAATTTTTTCTAAGACTTTCGTTGTGATTGTTAAATTTCCCATACTACAAAGTTAATTATTTTTTAATATACTAAGTTCTTCCCTTTCACTTTCAGGAAACCTTTTGTGAGGTGAGCTAGGTTTATTCTCTAATATTCTTGAACTAATACTTCTGTTGGAATATGCAAAGCGGTATTTAATTTTCTAATCATACTTAGTGTCAACTTACGTTTGCGATTAAGTATTTCACTTACTCGACTCGTAAATCCAACGATTTCTGCCAAGTCTTTTTGTTTCATTCCCATTTGTTCCATTTTGAACTTTATAGCTTCAATTGGGTCTGGCATTGCAATGGGGTAATGTTTTTCCTCATATTTTTCAATTAAAATTGAAAGCACTTCGGCTTCATCACCTTCTAGTGAATCAATTTCTGCGTGAAAGATAATCTCTAACCTTTTTAAAGCTTGGTTATAATCTTGTTCTGTTTTAATTGCTTTTATTTCCATGTTAAATGTTTTTTGCATCAATAGCATCGTATTCTTTGTGATTTCCAATAAATCGGATAAAAACCCATTTTCTTGGAAAGTTGATTTCGACAATCAGTCGGTATTTATTCCCACAAATATTAAAGACAACTCTACTATTTCCTAGGATACTTGCAGAGGCAAAGTGCGATTTTATCTCATTTGGGGTATTCCAATCCGCTTTTGTAGCTACTTGATATCAAACCATTAACTGCTGCTTGCTGTCTGGGTTTAATATCCAAAACTCTCTTAAAGTTCTTTTCGCAATGACTCTCAAAGTATTTTTATTTATACAAATGTAATGAAATAAATTCCCAAATTGGTAATAAATTTATTATCATTAATTGTTTGATTTTTTTTATTAATTCTTTAGCGTCCAAATTGTTTCAAACCATTCGCAAACGATGAGCATATCTTCAGTTGGTTTATCTCCGCTTTCTTTCATTGTACTCTTAAAAAAATCCCAATGTGCTTTTTTCCATTTTTTGAGGGCGTCAATTTTTGTTCCCATATCCATTTCAGCATAATTTTTAGATATTAAATTAAATGGAATTGTATCTACCTTTTTAATTTCAATGATTGCCTGTGCTTTTCCATCAAAATTGGTTATAATATGTTTTGTTCCTATTTTAGGTAAATCAGCATTAGCTTCCTCATACCAAGAGTATAAACCTGAAGAAGTTTTCTTTTTTTCATTTACAGTCAATTTTGCTAATCGATTCGCATCTTCTTTATTGTTATGAAAATACCAAGATTCTGGTAGTTTGTCTTTTTTGAATTCCAGATTTAATTTGGTGAAATTATTCCACATTTCATAAACGGTTTTATCAATTTCGCTTTCAGTTTTTGACTCGCTTTTACAGCCAATTAGAATCAAACATAGAATGATAGTTAAGTGTCTCATGTTTCTTTTTCATTTAGTTAATTTTTAGATTTAGAGAGACATACCCTATTAAACACGCCACAAGATAGCGACCTCCTTTTAGAAGTTGTTGAGATACTAACAGATGCTTTTGTTGAAAAGAGCGCAGGTTTTTCATAAGAGTCAGAACCTGATTTGGGAAGGTTCTTATTCCAAATATATAAATTTTTGGATAAAGACCCTAAAAATCAGTAAAGAGTTAATCACTTGACCTTTAGAAATTATCGAAGTGCCTTTTCACAAGGGAGTTCACTCCCTTGTTTTTTATATGTGTTGGAGGCAATTTTCGAACCGAGAACTCGTATCTAAAACTAAAAACTCTCCCTCAGTACAATCAAGCTCGCTTTATAGCCCGTTGTCAACAACCATTCTCCAGAGCCAATGAGACTGTCACTTTCGTTGAAAACCTTCAGTTGGGCCGTATTGGGACTTGAGCTTCCTTCGTTTAAGGCGATAAATTCAATGGTGTTTAACCCTTCTTTTAATTCGATATCAATAATATAGGCCGAATTACGAAGCATAATATTTGGATGAATGATGGCTTTATTGAGCATTAACTTAATGCGATCCCCATCTTCATATTCATGATCTCGACAGAGGATGCGAATGTATTTGGATTTGGTTTTAATATCGCCGAGATAGTAATCGCGATCAAACTTAGATACATTTTTACGGTTCTCATTAAACTGTTGTTTGATTTCCCAAGTAGGATCTACCACATCGCGGGTTTCAGTGATGCCATATTTCTTTTTTGCAAAACCGTCAATTGGCTTGATGCCCATGGAAATTTCAAATCCTTTATCTGTTAATCCCACAATAGGAGAGAGGGTCAAAGGAAATTGATCGGACAACGGATTTCGTTCTAATGCTAATGCTTTGATCCGAAATGTTTCTTGATTGGTATCTAGCTGCGAATACACGGCATGTTGCATTCCAATTAAAAACAGTAACAGCATCAAACTTCGATTCATAAAACGTATTGGCATTTCTTAAGTTGTAAAGATATTGATTTGATTGTTAACTTTCCATTGAAGCATCAAATATAAAATTGCGCTTTCCGGGTTTTTATATCCATTCAATAAGTGTTCCAAATTAGTAGTGGTTACTTTTATTTTTCATTTTCAACATTAAAAGCATCCATTTTCATACCTTTAAACTTTCTATATTTATTTTTATTGCAAACACATCTCACATCTTTAAAACAGCAGCTATCAGGAGAACTTTACGACAGTGATCTTGTAAAAACCTTGTACGCCACAGATGCGTCTGTGTACAGAGAGCTGCCTTATGCGGTCGCCATTCCAAAAACGACCGAAGATATTAAGCATTTGATTGAATTTGCACGCTCAAATGCATTGTCAATTATTCCGCGTGCGGCAGGAACCTCTTTAGCCGGCCAATGTGTTGGTGATGGAATTGTGGTAGATGTCTCTAAATATATGAATGCCATCTTGGAAATCAACACCCAAGAACAATGGGTACGTGTACAACCTGGTGTGGTTCGAGATCATTTGAATGCATTTTTAAAACCGTATGGTTTCTTTTTTGGACCTAATACCTCAACTGCCAATCGCTGTACGATGGGAGGAATGGTCGGAAATAATTCTTGTGGTTCAACTTCCATTGTATATGGAGCCACCCGCGATCATACGTTAGCAGTCAAAGCCATTTTAAGTGATGGGAGCGATGTTGAATTTTCAGCTCTTAGCAAAGAAGAATTTATATTAAAAACAAAAGGCACTTCTTTAGAAGCTTCCTTATACAAACATATTTACGCAGAGCTTGATAACCCCATCATTCGGAAACAAATCGAGACAGGCTATCCAAAAGCGTCCATTTCGCGACGAAACACGGGCTATGCTGTGGATGCGTTGATGCAAACAAATGTATTTGAGGAATCTACAGAGGATTTTAATTTCTCAAAACTACTCTGTGGATCTGAAGGAACCTTAGCATTTACTACAGAACTAAAACTTCAAATTGTGCCGTTGCCAAAACCCTTTCAAGTGGTTTTTAACGCGCATTTTAATTCCATAACTGAAAGCCTTCAAGCCACATTAGTCGCCATGAAACAAGTGCCTTCTGCTTGTGAATTGATGGATAAAACCATTTTGGATTGTACCAAAGATAATATCACCCAGCAAAAAAACCGATTCTTTGTCGAAGGCGATCCAGAAGCGATCCTTATGGTGGAGTTTAGAGGAGATAGTTTAGAAGATGCCAAACAACAAGCGTTCGAATTAGAAACAAATCTAAAAGCCTCTCACTTAGGTTATGCCTATAAATTGGTCGAAGGGGATGATTGCGATAAAGTATGGGACTTAAGAAAAGCGGGCTTAGGACTGTTGTCAAATATTCCGGGCGATGCCAAAGCCGTTGCTTGTATTGAAGATACCGCTGTTGCCTTGGAAGATTTACCCCTCTATATAGAAGCATTTACGGCACTTATGAAGTCCTACCACCAAAAAGCGGTGTACTATGCACATGCTGGGGCGGGGGAATTACACCTAAGACCGATCTTAAATTTAAAATCATCAACTGATGTGGTATTGTTTCGATCCATTAGTGAAGCCTCTGCTAAACTGGTAAAATCTTTTAAGGGTGCTCTTAGTGGCGAACATGGCGATGGTCGTGTCCGATCGGAATTTATCCCCTTCGTTTTAGGAGAAGATAATTACAAACTTCTAAAACGTATCAAATCGACTTGGGACCCTTCATCTCTTTTCAATCCAGGGAAAATTGTGAATGCCGTTCCGATGGATACTGCCTTGCGTTACCAAGCATATCAAGCCATTCCAGAAGTAGAAACCCTTTATAATTTTGAATCTACGGGAGGTATTTTAAACACCGTTGAAAAATGCAATGGATCTGGCGATTGTCGGAAATTGAGTTTTGCTGGCGGTACCATGTGTCCAAGTTACAGAGCCACTTTAGATGAAAAAGATTCAACGCGAGGTCGTGCCAATGTATTACGAGAATTTTTAACTCAAAACACCAAAGAAAACCCGTTTGATCATCCCGAAATTAAAGAAGCTATGGATCTGTGCGTGTCTTGTAAGGCCTGCAAATCTGAATGCCCATCCAATGTGGACATGGCAAGTCTGAAAGCAGAATTTTTGTATCAGTATCAAAAAACAAATCCAGTTTCACTGAGAAGTAAACTCATCGCTCACAATGCTAAAATCAATGCGGTTGCGCATCGGTTTGCGGGGATTTATAATTTTATAGGGAAAAGCACTTGGTTTAAATCGCTTATAGGCGTGCATCCAAAACGTTCGCTTCCTAACTTACATTCTAAAACCTTACGCAAATGGTTTTCTAGTATTGAACAGGGAAGTCATTCAAGAAGCGTTTATTTGTTTTGTGATGAATACACCAATCATTACGATGTAGAAATCGGTAAAAAAACAATATTACTTTTAAATAAATTAGGGTATAAAGTGCTGATGCCCGTACACCCTGAAAGTGCCCGTGCGTATATCTCAAAGGGGTTTTTAGACCAAGCAAAAAGCATTGCTACAGAAAATATTAACACCTTCAGTACTTTGGTTTCTAAAGATAGGCCCTTGGTGGGAATTGAGCCGTCTGCCGTTTTAGGATTTAGAGATGAATATCCAAACCTTGTTGATGCGGAGTTAAAACCCACTGCTGAAAATTTGGCTCAAAATGTGTTTACCATAGAGGAGTTTTTAGCGAATGAAATGAACGCTCATAAGATTGATGTTTCAAAGTTTACCACAAAAACAGAAACCGTTTATTATCATGGGCATTGCCATCAAAAAGCATTGTCATCCAACACCTATGCCGAAACTATTTTAGGGATGCCTCCAAATTTTAAAGTTGAAGTTATAGATACTGGATGTTGCGGGATGGCGGGGTCTTTTGGCTATGAAAAAGAACATTACGAATTGAGTCAACAAATAGGAGAGGACCGTTTATTTCCTTCGTTGAGAGGTTTAGATGCAAATGCAATCGTATCGGCATCTGGTACAAGTTGCAGGCATCAAATTAAAGACGGAGTGAGTAAAACAGCCCTGCATCCTATTGAAGTTTTGTACGACGCATTAAATGAGTCTCCATGAGCTATTTAGAATTTATAGGATTTTTCGGTGCCTTTTTGACAGGGATTGTTATCGGTCTTTTTGGAGGGGGTGGTTCTATTTTAGCCGTCCCTATATTTGTCTATCTATTTAAATTAAACCCTGTCATTGCCACCAGTTATTCCATGTTTGTCGTTGGGTCTTCGGCGGCTATTGGAACACTTATCAACCTGAAAAAGAAGTTGATTGAATATAAAACTGCAAATATATTTACATTGCCAGCACTGGTATCTGTATTTCTCACGCGCCGTTTTTTAATACCAAACATCCCAGATGTGCTGCTCTCTTTTGAAAGTTTTGACATTACAAAAGAGATGGGATTGATGTTATTTTTCAGTAGTATTATAATTTTATCATCTGTTCTTATGATGAAAAAACCCAAAACAGAAGCCGTATCTAATTTAAAGACCAAAAAAAAATACAGCTTATTGGTTTTTATTGGCTTAGGCATTGGTATTTTGACGGGTTTAGTAGGCGCAGGCGGCGGTTTTATTATTGTGCCAGCATTGGTGTTATTCGCTCGATTAACCATCAAACAAGCGGTAGCGACCTCTTTAATTATCATCACTTTTAATTCGCTAATTGGGTTTAGCTCTGATGTGTCCTTCTTAGAAATTGAGTGGGATTTCCTCATACTTTTTACAACCCTCTCTATTTCAGGAATTTTTGTAGGTACTTATATCTCAAATTATGTTCGTGAATCAACCTTAAAAACCAATTTTGCCCGCTTTATGATTGTCATGGCAATGGTGATTATTTTCAAGGAATTGAATTCTTAAATTGTAACAACTTTCTTTCTTTAGAGTCTTATAGATAAACCTTCAAATCATGAAACAAGACAATCAAACCATTGTTCTGATGCACCTTTCTCAATTAGCAACCTTTGCGATCGCATTTGGTAGCATCTTAATTCCTCTAATAATGTGGATTACCCAGAAAGAAAAAATAAAAGACTTAGATGCCCATGGGAAAATGATTCTTAATTTTCAGTTTAGTCTTTTGATTTATAGCTTTGTGTGTATTCCTTTGGTTTTTGTAGGAGTAGGTATTCTAGGACTTCTTGTGATTTTAGTGATTTCGATCGTGTACCCTATTAAAAATGCCATTAGAGCAAGTAACGAACTACCGCCTGTATATCCGTATAGCATCGCGTTTTTAAAATAATGTCTTGTACTGTTGAGGTTCACTGTCATTAAATCATCAAGCAGCGATGTTATTTTAATTTTTTCATTACATTTGTACTTCGAATACGTTGAACAACTATGAGTCCAAAAGTTTTACTTAACAACAAGGAAGTAAACATCATTCTACATCGATTGGCTTGTCAACTCATTGAAAAACATACCGACTTTTCTAACACCGTTTTAATTGGTCTACAGCCAAGAGGCATCTATTTAGCACAACGCATAAAGACGCTTTTAATGGAAGAATACAACCTTCCCGACGTCCAATTAGGGTTGTTAGACATTACCTTTTACAGAGATGATTTTAGACGGTCTGATAAAGTTCTCGAAGCAAACTCTACCGAAATTGATTTTTTGATTGAAGGCAAACGCGTTGTGTTTATTGACGATGTGTTATATACAGGACGAAGTATTCGTGCGGCTTTGACTGCCATTCAATCGTTTGGACGTCCTAATGAGATTGAATTGCTAACCCTTATAGACCGACGTTTTAGCAGACACTTACCAATTCAGCCAGATTACAGAGGCCGACAAGTCGATGCTATTAATGACGAAAAAGTATTGGTAAACTGGAAAGAAACAAGCGGCGAAGATGCCGTTTATTTGATAAAAAATTAGACTATGAGCGAACTGAGTGTAGATCATTTATTAGGAATAAAATATCTCAACAACGATGATATTAACCTTATTTTTGACACTGCCGATCATTTTAAGAAAGTGATCAATCGTCCCATAAAAAAAGTACCTTCCCTAAGAGACATTACAATTGCAAACCTGTTTTTTGAAAATTCAACCCGTACAAAACTATCTTTTGAACTGGCTCAAAAACGTCTGTCTGCAGATGTGATCAACTTCTCTTCTGGGCAATCCTCTGTGAATAAAGGAGAAACGCTCGTTGATACAGTCAATAACATTCTCTCAATGAAAGTAGATATGGTGGTCATGCGCCACCCGAATCCTGGGGCAGCAACATTTTTATCGAAACATATAGACGCACAGATCATCAATGCGGGCGATGGCGCACACGAACATCCAACCCAAGCCCTTTTAGATACCTACTCAATTCGTGAGAAATATGGCGAAGTAAAAGGGAAGAAAGTAGTCATTGTAGGAGACATATTACACAGTAGGGTTGCCTTATCCAACATCTTTGCCTTGCAATTACAAGGGGCAGAAGTGATGGTTTGCGGACCAAAAACCCTCATCCCAAAATACATTGATAAGCTTGGAGTGAAGGTAGAGACAAACCTGCGTAAAGCACTTAATTGGTGCGACATAGCGAATATGTTACGGGTTCAAAATGAACGTATGGAAATCAGTTACTTCCCTACCACAAGAGAATACACACAACAATACGGAGTTACTAAAGATTTGTTAGAATCTTTGGATAAAGAAATTACCATCATGCACCCAGGGCCTATCAACAGAGGGGTTGAAATTACCAGTGAAGTGGCGGACTCTGGGCAAGCCATTATTTTAAATCAAGTTGAAAATGGAGTTGCCATTAGAATGGCGGTCATGTACCTATTAGCTTCTAAAATTAAACCATAAGATGACCATAGAACAGCATAATTCCACAGCAATAATCACCCAAGAAAAGACAAGTCTTTCAGAATTTTCAAAGAAATTTTCAGTTCTGCACGAACGTTTTAAAGAGAGTGATGTGGTTGTACACCTCAATGATGCAAACTCAGACTCTATGGATGTGTTAGTGTCCTTGTCTAAAACACATCGCCAATCAAATCATTCTTTTGTAGTGGTCAGTACGCAGTTGAATCAAGATGATTTTGAAGATGATTTCTCCGTCGTTCCAACACTTCAAGAAGCACACGATTATATTGAAATGGAAGCAATCGAACGCGATTTAGGAATTTAACACCACAACTTTGAAACTTTCCATACTCGGTTGCTACAGTGCAACACCACGAATTATAGCCCATACCACTTCTCAAGTCTTAGAAACACGTGGGCATTTGTTTTTAATTGATTGTGGCGAAGGCACTCAGGTTGAGTTGAGACGTCATAAAATCAAGTTCAATCAGATCAAACACATCTTTATTTCTCATTTGCATGGCGATCACTATTTTGGATTGGTAGGCTTAGTTTCCACTTTTCGATTGTTGACGCGAGAAACTGATTTACATATTTACGGTCCTAAAGGCTTAAAAGAATTGATTACCCTCCAGATGAAATTAGCAGATTCATGGACTAATTTTAAATTGATTTTCCACGTATTATCCTCTAAATCATCCGAACTCATTTATGAAGATGAAAAAGTATCTGTCCATACCATTCCTTTAGACCATCGCATATACACCAATGGATTTTTGTTTAAAGAGAAACCATTTGAACGCAAGTTAGACATTGACAAAGCCGAAGCATTAAACATTGACAAAGCCTATTTCAGAAAACTCAAACAAGGCGACGATGTGGTCAATGAAGAAGGTACTTTAATCTCGAACGCAGAAGTAACTTATGACGGCCATCAACCTAAGAGTTATGCCTTTTGTAGCGATACGGCTTATAAAGAGGACATCATACCCATTATTAAAGATGTGGATGTGTTGTATCACGAATCTACGTTTATGGACGCTCACGAGCATCTCTGTGTCAAAACAAAGCATTCTACGGCTAAGCAAGCTGCCACCATTGCATTGAAAGCGAATGCCAAACAATTGATTTTAGGACATTACTCTACACGTTATGGGGGGTTAGAAGGATTTAAAACGGAAGCACAAACGGTTTTTAAAGACGTACTGCTTGCGGATGACGGGAAAGAATTTAACTTTTAGAAGCTTTCGAATACTCCCAAACCAAACAACGCAAAATCATATTTCACGGGATCATTTGGATCTAATTTACGCAAGGAAGCATCCAACTCCGCGAGTGCCTTGGCATCATTTTGAGAACGCTGAAGCATCCCTAGTTTTCGGGCGACATTTCCAGAGTGCACATCCAAAGGGCAGGAGAGTTGAGAAGGGGAGAGCTGCGTCCACAATCCAAAATCGACCTTGGTGTCATTTGGACGAACCATCCATCTTAAAAACATATTAATTCGCTTTGCAGCTGATTTTTTTAAGGGATCGCTAATGTGTTTTTGGGTACGTTGCAGGTGGTCAATTTCAAAAAAATGCTGTTTCAAATGATGAATAGCACTTTGTAAACTATCCGTTTCTGCATAGGTATTAAAAACACCTTCCAATCCGTTATGATTTGTGTATATGTGTTTTAGACTTTCCATAAACTGAATACAATCGAGCCCGTTAAAAGTACGATGTACGAATGAATTCAGGGATTCTAAATCTTTGGGTTGGTGCTGCATCACAAACTGATAAGGCGCATCATCCATCAGACTCATCAAGCGTTTGGCATTGTTGATAATGCTTTTTCGGTTGCCCCAAGCAATGGTTGCCGTGAGAAAGCCTGAAATTTCAATATCCTCTTTTAAGGAATAACGGTGTGGAATTTGAAGAGGGTCAGATCCAATAAAATCAGGGGTGTTGTACTGAATGACTTTAGCGTCCAAAAATTCTTTGAGTTCAGAGAAATTTAGTTTTGACACCCTAGTTCGTTTTTACAAGTCCGTCACTCATCGTGATTTTTCGATCGGCCATATCTGCTAATTCGTGATTATGTGTCACAATAACAAAGGTTTGTCCAAACCGATCTCTTAATTTAAAAAATAATTTATGGAGTTGTTCAGCAGATTCACTGTCTAAATTCCCAGAAGGTTCATCGGCAAAAATAACAGAAGGACTGTTGATTAATGCCCGTGCCACGGCGACACGCTGTTGTTCGCCACCAGAAAGTTCGTTGGGCTTGTGATTCTTTCGTTCTTCTAATCCTAAAAATTGAAGTAATTCAAGCGCCTTTATTTCGGCTTCCTTTTGTGGAGTTCCCTTTATAAAAGCAGGAATACAGACATTTTCAAGGGCTGTAAATTCTGGCAGTAATTGATGAAATTGAAAAATAAACCCCAACTGCTCATTTCTAAATTTAGCCATCGCGGTATCCGAGAGTGCTGCCACATCAATTCCATTAATTAGCAATTGACTATCTGGGTTTTTAGAGTAAAAATCCAAAGTGCCTAAAATCTGTAACAAGGTTGTTTTTCCAGCACCAGAGGCACCAACAATAGAAACAATCTCACCTTTTTCAATGGTTAGATCAACTCCTTTAAGAACATGAAGTTCATCGTAATATTTATGTATCTGCTTTGCAATAATCATACTGTGAAATTAAGTTTTATAGTTTTTATGTGCAATTATTTGAGCGAATTTTAATTAATTGTTTACTAACTTTGGCGTCTAATTAATTTAATATGAAGCGTGCCATTTTTGCGGGAGGGTGTTTTTGGTGTACCGAAGCCGTGTTTATTCGACTGAAAGGAGTTGAGAATGTAAAATCTGGATACACTGGTGGGTTTATTAAAAACCCAGCCTATCGCGAAGTTTGTCAAGAACGTACGGGGCATACAGAAGGGATTCGGTTGGATTATGATGAAACACTGATTTCTTATGCCGAATTGTTAGAAGTATTTTTTGCAACCCATGATCCCACAACCCTCAACCGTCAAGCGAATGATGTAGGCACGCAATACCGTTCTGCCATTTTTTATACAGATGACGAACAGTTTGAAACAGCGAGGCAGTTTATGAAGGCTCTAAATGATTCAAATATATTTGAAGATCCAATTGTCACAGAATTAATGCCTTTGGAGGTGTTTTATGATGCCGAGGACGACCACGATAGTTATTACGATTTAAACAGGGAACAGCCGTATTGCACCTATTTAATTGATCCGAAAATTAAAAAGTTAACGACTTATTTTAAAACGATTTTGAAGTAAGATTTTAAACCCTAAATCAAACTTATCATGAACCTAAATAACAAATCAAAATCAACAAAATTCTTTCTTGGAGTGTGTTTTGATGCGCTAGGGTATGTCTCTTTTGTATTTCCTTTTTTTGATATTTTATGGGCGCCTTTATCATCCTATTTGATGACTGAGTTATACAAGGGTAAAAAAGGAAAAATAGCAGCAGTTTTCGTCTTTATTGAAGAAGCACTCCCGTTCTCTGATGTGATTCCTACATTTACGATCATGTGGATTTATACGTATTATTTTGACAAAACGCCTAAAGCTTCAAACGAAGTCCTAAATTAACAGAACAGCCTTGACAATACTTGACCCATCAAAAAATTATTCTGCTGATTTAAGAAATAAAAATGTTAAGTTTTAAAATGAGAGCAGTCGTATGTTTAACGATCTGACGTCTCGGTAGATACTTTAATCTTTTAAAAATTTACCCAAACCAAACCGGCGAATCATTTTCTTTTCAAAGTTCCAGAAAAATTGAAACTGACCAAAAACCCATCCTATTAAGACCAATAAGACTTGATAAAAAAACAGGCTAATCACAATGAATAAAATCCAATACAGTAAAGGGTTTAAATTGTCTTGAGTAATTCCCAACCATTTAATGATCGGACGTCCGACAAGTACAGAAGAGGAGCCCGTAATCGCAAAAACGATAAAAATCCGAATGAGTTCCCAACGCTGATTGACAATCCATTTGGGTTCTAATTTTGAGATGGCATACAACACTATTTTTAAAAGTGCATAAAACACGACTAAAGAAGCAGGGATGGTTATATAAAGGGCTGAAAATGGTAATAAAGACGTTAATCTAAACGCACTATACCCTAACGCTACAATACCAAGAATTGGAAACAAGAGTTGCCAATTTTGTGTAATGTTCCAGTTTACTTTAAATGTTTTCATTCTTCAAATATACTACAACTTAAAAAACCTTAACGACTCTGTTAAGGTTTTTGTGAGATGTATTTTAAATAATTTATATTATTTCAGTATAGAAATAATTTGAGATGCTAATTCAGAACCAATACGATCTTGTGCTTGATTAGTAGCGGCACCAATATGAGGTGTTAAAGAAATCTTTGGGTTCATTAATATTTGAACTGCGGGTGTTGGTTCGCTTTCAAAAGTATCCAAGCCTGCAAAGGCTAATTTATTAGAATCAAGTGCTGCAACAAGCGCAACTTCATTGACAACTCCACCACGAGCGGCATTGATCAACGCAGAGCCATCCTTCATAAGTTCAAATTCAGCTTCGCCAATGACGAAATCTTTTTGAGCTGGTACATGTAGCGTAATAAAATCAGATTCCTTTAAAACGGTTTCTTTAGAGACCGTTTTGATTTCAAAATCAACCGTTTGACCATCGTGAAACGCTAAAGAAAGGGTTGTTTTTTCTAAGAATGGATCAAAAGCAATCACTTTCATTCCGAGGCCTAAAGCCATTTTTGCAGTGGCTTGACCAATTCTACCAAATCCAATGACTCCTAAAGTTTTACCACGTAATTCAGTTCCTTTTGCATACGCTTTCTTAAGGTTTTTGAATTTTGATTCGCCTTCTAAAGGCATGGTTCTGTTAGAGTCGTACAAGAAACGAACTCCCGAAAATAAGTGTGCGAACACCAGTTCTGCGACCGACTCCGAAGAAGCGGCAGGTGTATTGATAACACTCAATCCTTTTTCACGGGCATATTCAACATCAATGTTGTCCATTCCAACGCCACCTCTACCAATAATTTTTAGGTTAGGGCAGGCATCAATAAGATCTTGTCTTACCGTTGTTGCACTTCGTACAAGAAGCGCCACAATGTTTTCAGTATTGATAAAATTCTCTAATTGTTCTTGTGCTACAGTGGTTGTGAGGACTTCAAATCCTGCTGTAGTTAGGTCATCGATTCCACTTTGTGAAATTCCGTCGTTTGCTAGTATTTTCATTGTTTATGCTTTTCGTTCTAATTCACTCATTACGTCTACTAAAGTAGCTACACTTTCCAAAGGAAGCGCATTGTACATGGAAGCTCTGTAGCCGCCAACACTTCTATGACCATTCAATCCATTAATTCCCGCTTCTTTCCACATCGCATCAAAGGATTCTTTGAGCTTATCATCGGTAAGAGAAAATGTGGCATTCATCGTCGATCGATCTGCAGTTGCAGCAAAACCTTTAAACAAAGGATTGAGATCAATTTCTGAATACATCAAACGTGCTTTTTTAAAATTTTCTTTTTCAATAGCTTCGATTCCTCCCAAGCTTTTCAGCCACTCAAGGGTGAGCATTGAAGTATAGACAGCAAATACAGGAGGTGTATTAAACATACTTTCCTTATCGGCATGTACTTTATAATCCATCATAGATGGAACTTTTCGGGTTACTTTTCCTAGAATATCTTCTTTAACAATGACCAAGGTCGTTCCTGCAGGTCCCATATTTTTTTGAGCACCGGCGTATATTAAATCAAATTTTGAAAAATCAAGGGTACGAGAAAATATATCGCTACTCATGTCACAAACCAAAGGAATATCAAGCTTTGGAAATGATTTCATTTGTGTTCCAAAAATAGTATTGTTTGAAGTACAATGGAAGTAATCTGCATCCGATGGTACTTTATAGCCTTTAGGAATGTAGTTGAAATTAGCTTCTTTAGAAGATCCTACTTCTAGGACATCTCCATAGAGTTTGGCTTCTTTGATTGCTTTGTCACTCCATGTTCCTGTGTTCAGGTATGCAGCACGCTTTTCTAATAAATTTAAAGCAACTGCTAAAAACTGAGTACTTGCACCTCCTTGAAGAAACAAGGCTTTGTAGCCTTTGCCTTCCAGTCCTAATAATTCAAGCGCCAAGGCACTCGCATTTTCCATCACATCAATAAATGCTTTACTACGGTGTGATATTTCGATTAATGACAAACCATCATCAAAACTTAAGACTGCTTGTGCGGATTTTTCTAAAACTTCTTGAGGAAGGATACAGGGTCCTGCGCTAAAATTGTGTTTTTTCATTTGAATTTTATTGAGTGAGCGAATTGCAAATTAATGTTAATTAATCAAGCTGTAAAGGTCTGAAATTATAAAAGATAATTAAATGTGAAAATGCTAATATTATGTTATATTTTTAACAAAAAATCAACAGTATCAACGCCATCCGCATAATCTTCTAATTTGGGCGTTTGTGTGCTTCCAAAAGGAAGATGGTCTTCTGACAAATTATTAGAAACAATGCATTGGATTTTATCAGCATCAACGTTTAATTTCTCCGTTAAAGTTTCCAAGCTGTCATAATGTTCATAAAAAAGGGTTGCAATAGGGGAGGCGTAGCTTGGATCTTCCTTGATCATCAGGAATCCATTCTCGAGCATTTTAAATTCACTCATTAAATAGACTGCCTTATTGTAATCATAATTATTGGCATATTTAGCCCCATTGATAATCGGGTGCCAGTGATACATTGCTTCAAAAAAGGCATCAAAATTATAACCTTTAGGAACAAACAGCTTTGAAACACTGCGACATCCCAATCCGTAGTATTGAAAAATATCATTGGAAAGATTCAATAAATCTTCTTTTGTTTCATCACCTGTTAAGATGGCGAGCGAATTTCTATTCTTTCGAATGATAGATGGTTTGTCCTTAAAATAATATTCAAAATAACGTGCAGTATTGTTGCTACCTGTGGCGATGACAGCATCAAAACTTTCTAGTTTTTGTTCTAAAAATGTAACTCTGCCTTTGAGTTCTGGGGCGACTTTGGTTAAATATAAAGCTATAAAGGGCAAGAGGTGTTTGTCGTTAGACGATTGTTTAACGATGATTTCGTGACTGCAAATCAAGGCGCATAAAAAATCATGAAACCCGACGAGTGGAATATTGCCTGCCATGATGATGGCGACCTTTTTTTGTGAAGCTGCTTCAAGGGAGTAATTGGATACCCAAGAATTTAAGTTGTCGGTTGTGAGTAATTTTGCCCAACTTTCTATAGAAAATAAAATATTTGCTTCTGAAAACCATCCGTTGTGTTCTTTGGATAGTTTTATTTGGTGTTTAAATCCGTCGAAAAATAAATCATTAAAAAGCACAGATTCATTTTTTAGTGTTGATTCTGTAGTAAATTGAGATAAAAAACGTCCCAATTCATTTAAAGCCTTAATTGTATTTGTTTTGTGATTCATTATTTGTGTAACCGCTTTTTTGGAGTTATTTTTGCATACAAATTTAAGTAATAAATACGCAACAACAGCTATGGCAATTATTATAACTGACGAATGTATCAATTGTGGGGCTTGCGAGCCCGAATGTCCAAACACAGCCATCTATGAGGGTGCTGACGATTGGCGTTATAAAGATGGTACAAGTCTTGAAGGAGATTTGGTGTTAACGGACGGCAAGCAAGTAAACGCTGATGCCGCTCAGACGCCTATAAGCGACGAACTCTATTATATAGTACCCGATAAATGTACGGAGTGTGTTGGCTTCCATGAGGAGCCTCAGTGTGCTGCTGTATGTCCTGTGGATTGTTGTGTGCCAGATGATTCTCATGTAGAGACTGAAGAAGTGTTGTTAGGGAAACAACGCTTTATGCATCCAGAATAATTTAGAAATTTTTTTATATAAAAAAGCCACGCAAATTTTGCGTGGCTTTTTCGTTTGTTTCAATCTAGCAATAGATTAGAACTTGTAGTTTAACGATAAGTTAAACATCGTTCCTAACTGGCTAAAGTGGTAACCGTCATACGTCATTTGAGAATAACGTTGGTTAAAAGTAATTAAGTTAGATTGGTTTTTCACTTGACTAGCATCTGCTAAAAGTGCTTGACCTGCAGCATTTTCTGCTTTGAATTCCCATTCTGGAAGAACATTAAATAAGTTGTTAACGTTTAATGCAATTGTGAATTTTTCAGTAGCGTTAAAGTTAATACCTAAATCAGTGACCACCTTAGGAGTAAATTCCGTTCTTAAGTCATTACTCATTCCTTGTTGCTTGAATGTTGTTTTACCAAAATACGTGTTGTTTAAATTCCATCCGAATTTACCAACTTCGTAATTAGCTCCTAAAATCCATTTTGTTTCTGGTCTAGACGTAAAGAATAAAGCTTCTTGAGTTGCATTCACAACAGATTGTCCAGCATTTGCTACAAGAGGAATATCTTTAACATCACCTACTCTTTCGTTTGTGATGGTATAGTTTCCAGATAAGTTAAGGTCTAATACACCAGAACCTAATTTGATGTCTCTTTGGCTAATAACAACATCAAGACCTGAAGTTCTTGTGTCTAAAGCATTAGAAAAGAAACTTACATCAGATAAGTTATTATCTCTTAAAATATCATCAAGAGATGTTGTACCAATATTGTTACCATCTGCATCAAATGCAGTTCCACCAATTTCAGAACCCAATACAATACGGTCTTTTACTGCAATGTTATAGTAATCAACTGTAAAGCTTAAAGTGTTTGTTAATTTACCACCTAAACCAATTGTAAAGTTGTTAGATGTTTCAGCATCTAATTCGTTGATGCCTAAAAGCTTCGCTTGCGTCGATACATTGTTAATTAACCCACCAACTTGAATCCCTTGACCTGGTACAAAGCTGTATTGTGCTTTTTGCGTATAAATCTGGTGTAATGTTGGTGCTCTAAATCCTGAAGATACAGAAGCTCTAGCAGTAATCTTGTCAGATAACTTCAAACGAGAACTTAACTTGTATACAAATGTGTTACCGAAATCAGAATAGTTTTCAGCTCTAACAGTACCGCTTAATAAGAAAGCATCCGACACATCATAATCTAAAGAGAAGTAACCCCCAAAGTTGTAACGGTTGAATTTACCAGAATTTTCTGGGCTATTTCCTGCAAAAGAATCGGCACCACCACCATCGTAAGATGCTAATTCACCTTCAATCACTTCAAACGTTTCGTTTCTAAACTCAGCACCCATACCAATACTTACTTTATCAGAAAGAATTCTATTGATATCAATGTTTCCTACATTATGAGAAAAACGGGTTCCACCCGGATCAAATGATTGCTTACTATTTGCACCATATAAAGGAGTCGCTTCAAAATCGCCTGATGTAGGATTAAAAGAAACACCATAAACTTCATTTCTGTTATGAGAATCACTCACCTTGTAGGTTTGTGCATTACCACCAGTTGTAAAACTTAAATCAACATTCCAATCGTTGATCGTTGTTTTAAGGCCAACAGTTCCATTGTAATCATTCAGTAAACCTTCAAAGGTTGGTACATATCCGTCATAACCTCCAGCTGTATTAGGATTGTCTCCAGGGAAAAAATCAGCTAAATAAGGAAATTCATCAGCAGTTCTCCAATAAGGAGTTCTGTAGTTTGCAAAAGAATTTACTTTCTTATATACGTAGGCTGCGTTAAAATACAACTCTGTATTGTCAGCAACATCATAACCACCATTGATTAAAAACTTAGAAGCAGCTGTCTCAGGAGATCCATTAATGTTATTAGCATCTGGATTACGAGTTAAAAACTCTTCAACAAAAGCTAAATCTGCAGCAGTATTTGCTGTAAAATCAGCAGCTTCACCAGCAGCATCTACTGTTCCTGGTCTGTTTGCTAAGCTTGTTTTAGACATGTCAACTGTATAGTTAATAAACCCTTTATCGTCTCCGATAGCAGTTCCATTATTTACACTTACACCCAACATTTCGCCATCACCTTCAGAAGTGATTCCTGTTCTTACAGTTACAGATCCATCTGCTACGTTGTCTTTTAAGATGATGTTCATTACACCCGCAATTGCATCCGATCCGTACTGTGCAGAAGCACCGTCACGAAGAATTTCAACACGCTTGATAGCATCTGTTGGAATTGCAGAAATATCAGCACCTGTTTCACCACGACCTGGAGAGGTTTGTGTGTACAACAATGCACTTAGGTTTTTACGTTTTCCATTAATAAGGATCAACGTTCTACTAGGTCCCATGTTTCTGATTTCATACGGATCTAATAAAGAAGTCGCATCGTTCACTGGCGTTTGAACCGTGTTAAATGATGGAATTCTGTACTGTAATGCTTTGTCAAACGTTGCTTGACCTGTTCTAGAAAGCTCTTTGGCTTGTAGAACATCCACTGGAAGTGGAGAATCCGCATTACTTCTTGGCGCTGTACGCGATCCAACAAGAATGATTTCGTCTAAAGAAGAACCATCTTGAAGGGTCACATTCACGACCGACTGATTTGCTACGGCAACTTCTTGAGTCTCGTAACCTACATAACTGAACACAAGTGTTGCATCTGAAGCTGCACTGATTTGATAGTTACCATCAAAGTCAGAAATTGCTCCATTGCTTGTGCCTTTTTCAATGACATTAACTCCAGTGATAGGAGTGCCATCGGTTCCCAAAACCTTACCGGTAACGTTTTGAGAGGTTGCAAAATTGATACTAGCAAATGCTAGCATCAGGATGTAAAATTTTTTCATTTTTGTTTAGTTTATTTAATAATTAGTTAAACAAATATATTTAATATAATTAACAAATCTTTAAGAAATTGATATAATACCAATTAAATCAGCAATATTAAAGTTAAATTTTAATAGATAATTAAATATAATTGAATTATAATTATTAATAATATAATATAAGTCAATTCAATAATCGGTGTGATTATTGTATTAAGATTAAATAAATACACTGTAACTTAAAGAATGTGATTTATAAAAATTGCACTATAACATAATTATTGTATTTAAGTCATTGTAAACCAAGTTTAAATTGCATAATAATATTAATTGATAGCAAGGAGTTTTGTTTGGGGTTGCCTATTTATACAACTGAGAATGCAGATTCAGAATTAATTTTATAAATAGACCGTGTTGTTTACATAGCAATATTAACCTACGATACATACAACATAAAAAAAGCCATGCAAAATTTGCATGGCTCTGTGAATTAATTGTGTACTTATTTATTCAATAAGGGTCGCTAACTCAAATACGAGGTATTCCATCACTCTGTCAACACACGTAAAACCATCTTCATGATTTTCGCTGTGGAAAGAGGAATAAAAAATACCACCATCTCCGACTAAAAATGTAAACGCCAAGTCCTTATCTTCACTTACGGAACCAGAATCATCTGAGTACGTCACAGGGCCATTTAACCAAGCAATCGTGTTGGATGCGTCATAAGTTTCAACAACTTGCCATGAAGGTAGAAATTCGTCAATTACTACTGTATTGTCTATTGTTAAATCAAAATTCAAGTCCAACCAATCATTTAGTTCAGTACTAAGAATGGTCGCTTCTGTGGTTGTAGATTCTCCACCTTTATAAGGTTGTTGGTACGTAATAAACTCTGTCCCAGATAGGGTATTAATAGATTCAATAAAGGGGTAAGTCCAATCCGTTGCATATAAGATACCTCCATTATTAACGTAATCAAAAATAGCAGTACTCGTTTCAGCCTCGCTAGTGTCTAATCCGCAATTAAGAAATAAAATGTCATAGGATGCTATCTGTGCAGGATTGCTTAATAAGTCTGCAAAATCAAAATCTACATTAGGTTCTAATTGAGGGTTGTTTGTAATTCGATCCGATGTACTTGAGTGGTGCCCATGATCTTGACTCAAACGCTCAAAATTTCCGCCATCAATGATATCAAATAAAGGAACCCCAGTAATTGGATTGACCAATCCGATGTCATATAATATACTCTCTATATTATCGTAAGACCCTTTTACAACTCCAATGTTTGGGATGCCATTTAAAATAATATCTCCTAAATCAAAATCAAAATCTGAAGTCGTGTTTGAGAGGTCCATGCTGCGTTGGCTGCTAAAAAGCCCTTTTGTCAATGAAACCTCATAGACTCCGTAGTCAACATTTTCTATAGAAAAATCTCCTTTAGCATCTGAATAGCCGATTTTAATATCGCCATCCAACTGTTGTAAAGTTATTTTAGAACTCGCTATTGGATCTGTGCCATTAGGCGCTAAAATCCGACCGTTGATTGTAAAAGGGCCGTCGCTAGTTTCGCCTGTAGGTTCATTGGATGAACAACTATAAATAAATAGACAAAGCGAAATAATTTTTAAGTATTTCATAATTGGTTAATTTCAGTAAATATACAATTTTAAATTCTACTCATGTGTTAAGGACTTTACTATCTGTTGTTTATATTTAAAAGTTGATTGCAAAACTTCTAGCCATCCTAATTAAAGTAATTTCTGTACTCATGTAAAATATTGATTTAAATAATTACATTTGCAATCAAATTTTTAAGATATGAAAGCAGGTATTGTTGGATTGCCAAACGTTGGAAAATCGACCCTTTTTAATTGTTTATCAAACGCCAAAGCACAAAGTGCTAATTTTCCATTTTGTACAATTGAACCTAACATAGGAGTGGTCAATGTACCAGATCCACGTTTGTCAAAACTGGAGGAATTGGTTGTGCCAGAAAAAGTTGTTCCTGCAACCGTAGAGATTGTAGATATTGCAGGGCTTGTAAAAGGCGCTAGTAAAGGTGAAGGGTTAGGAAACCAATTCCTTGGAAACATTCGTGAAACAGATGCAATTCTACATGTATTGCGTTGTTTTGATGATAACAATATTATTCATGTCGATGAAACCGTCGATCCGATCAGAGATAAAGAAACCATTGATATGGAGCTTCAATTGAAAGATTTGGAGACCACAGAGAAAAAGCTAGAAAAAGTAAAACGCGCTTCTCGAACAGGCAATAAAGATGCTCAAAAAGAAGAAGTGATTTTAATGAAAATAAAAGAAAATTTAGAAGCGGGAATTTCCATTCGAGCGCTTGAGTTTTCTGAAGATGATTATTTAGAATTTGTAAAACCCCTCCAATTTATTACAGACAAACCTGTGATGTATGTTTGTAACGTTGATGAGTCATCCGCAGTTTCAGGAAATGCCTATGTGGATTTAGTCAAAGCAAACGTTGCCAATGAAAACGCAGAAGTATTGGTTCTTGCAGTAGGGACAGAAGCGGATATCAATGAATTAGATGACTATGAAGAACGCAAAATGTTTCTTCAAGACATTGGTTTGGACGAACCTGGCTCTGCAAAATTGATCCGTTCGGCTTATAAATTATTAACGCTTCAAACGTATTTTACGGCGGGTGTTAAAGAAGTGCGTGCATGGACTATCAATATAGGAAGCTCTGCGCCACAAGCTGCGGGGGTGATTCATACTGATTTTGAAAAAGGATTCATTCGTGCAGAAGTCATTGCATATGAAGATTTTGAAAGTTTAGGATCTGAAGCAAAAGTAAAGGAAGCTGGGAAAATGCGCGTCGAAGGTAAAAACTATACCGTGAAAGATGGAGACGTCATGCATTTCCTTTTTAATGTATAAGAAAATAAAACACTAATAAATTGAAAGCCAATGTTCTCAACAACATTGGCTTTTTTTTGTTAATTAATTTGTGTTTTAAAGGTTTCATTTTTTATACTGATGTACTATATTAGCATCCTGTCAGGAAACACTTTATGACTCAAAATTCAGACTACACAGAAGATAACATTAGATCCCTCGATTGGAAGGAGCATATTCGTATGCGCCCCGGTATGTATATTGGAAAACTTGGAGATGGCTCTTCCGCCGATGATGGTATTTATATTTTATTGAAAGAGGTTTTAGACAACTCTATTGATGAATTTGTCATGGGTGCTGGTAAATCCATTGAGATTTCCATTCAAGGCAGTAAAGTCATTGTACGCGATTTTGGTCGAGGCATTCCGTTAGGAAAAGTGGTTGATGTAGTTTCTAAAATGAATACCGGTGGTAAATACGATTCTCGTGCCTTTAAAAAATCGGTAGGATTAAATGGTGTTGGTACCAAAGCCGTGAATGCATTGTCCTCCTTTTTTAGAGTGGAATCAACCAGGGATGGGAAATCGGCTTCCGCAGAATTTTCATCAGGTGTTTTAAACCATCAAGATTTATTAGACGACACCACCAGACGTAAAGGAACCAAAGTATCCTTTGTGCCCGATGAAGTTATATTTAAAAATTACAAGTACCGAAATGAATATGTGGCACGTATGCTTAAAAACTACGTGTATTTGAATCCAGGGTTAACCATTCTGTTTAATGGTGAAAAGTTTTTCAGTGAAAATGGACTAAAGGATTTATTAGAAGACAATACCAATGCTACGGATATGACCTATCCAATCATCCACCTGAAAGGGGAAGATATTGAAGTCGCCATTACCCACAGTAAAACCCAATACAGTGAAGAATACCACTCCTTTGTCAACGGTCAAAACACCACACAAGGAGGGACGCATTTAGCGGCTTTTAGAGAGGCGTTGGTCAAAACCATTCGTGAGTTTTATGGTAAAAACTATGAAGCTTCCGATGTTCGGAAATCGATCATCTCCGCCATTGCAATTAAAGTGATGGAACCCGTTTTTGAAAGTCAAACAAAAACAAAATTAGGATCCACAGATATGGGGGGCGAGCTGCCAACCGTTCGAACCTTTATCAATGATTTTTTAAAAACACAGCTAGATAATTTTCTACATAAAAATCCAGATACCGCCGAAGCCATTCAGCGTAAAATTTTACAAGCCGAACGCGAACGTAAAGAGTTATCGGGAATTCGTAAGATGGCGAAAGATCGTGCAAAGAAATCGAGCTTACACAATAAAAAACTAAGAGATTGTCGCGTACATTTTGGAGATATCAAAAATGGTCGCAATCTTGAATCTACCTTATTTATCACCGAGGGAGATTCCGCATCTGGTAGTATCACCAAATCTAGAGATGTCAATACACAAGCCGTTTTCAGTTTGAAAGGGAAGCCCTTAAATTGTTATGGACTTACCAAGAAGATTGTGTATGAAAACGAAGAATTTAATCTGTTGCAAGCCGCGTTAAATATAGAAGAATCGATTGAAGATTTGCGTTACAATAATATTGTTATCGCCACGGACGCCGATGTCGATGGAATGCACATTCGTTTGTTATTGATTACATTTTTCCTTCAATTTTTCCCAGAAATTATTAAAGAAGGCCACTTATACATATTACAGACACCCTTATTTAGAGTGCGTAATAAAAAAGAAACCATCTATTGTTATTCTGAACAAGAACGTAGAGATGCCGTTCAGAAATTAAAACCAAAACCTGAAATCACTCGATTTAAGGGGTTAGGGGAAATATCGCCAAATGAATTTAAATATTTTATTGGCGAAGACATCCGTTTGGATCCTGTGATGCTAGATTCTGACACCACGATTGAATCTTTACTTCAATTTTATATGGGTAAAAACACACCCGACCGTCAAAAGTTTATTATTGAAAATCTAAAAGTTGAACTTGATATTATCGAAGAAGAGGTATGATAGAAGAAAACGATGGTATCACAAATGACAACACGGACAATCAAGAAACGATTACCCGGGTTACGGGCATGTTTAAAGATTGGTTTTTAGACTACGCATCCTATGTTATTTTAGAACGTGCAGTTCCTGCTATTGAAGACGGATTTAAACCTGTTCAGCGTCGGATTTTACATTCCATGAAAGACTTGGATGATGGCCGCTACAATAAGGTGGCTAACATTGTAGGGCACACCATGCAGTACCACCCGCACGGAGATGCAAGTATTGCCGATGCGATGGTTCAAATTGGTCAAAAAGATTTACTCATTGATGCGCAAGGAAACTGGGGAAATGTTCTTACAGGAGACAGAGCTGCGGCCTCAAGATATATTGAAGCACGACTTTCTAAATTTGCGTTAGACGTTGTTTTTAATCCAAAAATTACGGAATGGCAAGCCTCTTATGATGGGCGTCGTAAGGAGCCGATTAACCTTCCAGTCATGTTTCCGTTGTTACTAGCACAAGGAGCAGAAGGGATTGCCGTTGGACTCTCTACAAAAGTATTGCCTCATAATTTCATCGAACTTATTGAGGCGTCTATTAAGCACCTTCAAGGGAAGCGTTTTACCATTCTCCCTGATTTTGCAACAGGTGGTGTGGCCGATTTTAGTAATTACAATGATGGATTACGTGGAGGTAGAGTCCGTTGTAGAGCGAAAATCTCACAACTGAACAAAAACACCTTGGTCATTACCGAAGTGCCTTTTGGGACCACCACTTCATCATTGATTGATTCTGTTCTTAAAGCCAATGAGAAAAGTAAAATTAGAATCAAAAAAATAGAAGACAACACTGCTGCGGAAGTTGAGATTTTAGTACACCTACCAGCAGGGATATCACCTGATAAAACTATTGATGCGTTATTTGCGTTCACTTCTTGTGAAACGGCTATTTCGCCTTTGGGATGTGTCATTGAAGACAACAAGCCACTGTTTGTCGGTGTCACCGAAATGTTGAGACGTTCTACAGATCATACGGTAGAATTATTAAAGCAAGAATTAGAAATTAAATTAGGTGAGTTTGAAGAACAATGGCATTTTGCCTCCTTAGAACGCATCTTTATAGAAAATAGAATTTACCGCGATATTGAAGAAGAAGAAACGTGGTCAGGTGTGATTAGTGCGATTGATAAGGGGCTTCAACCTCATATCAAACATTTAAAGCGTGCCATCACTGAAGAAGATATTTCAAGATTAACAGAAATCCGAATTAAAAGAATTTCTAAGTTTGACATTGACAAAGCCCAACAAAAAATTGATGCTTTGGAAGATCAAATTGCAGAAACGAAAGGGTTTTTAGCAAATCTAATCACCTATGCGATTGATTATTTCAAACGCTTAAGATCTGATTACGGCGCTGGAAAAGAGCGTAAAACCGAAATCAAAACTTTTGGAGATGTAGATGCGACAAAAGTCATCATTAGAAACACAAAACTCTATGTCAATCGTGAAGAAGGCTTTGTAGGAACAGGCCTGAAACGTGATGAATATGTATGTGATTGTAGTGACATAGACGATATTATCGTGTTTACTCAAGATGGTAAACTGATGATTACGAAGGTGGATAGTAAAACCTTTGTCGGTAAAGATATTATTCATGTAGCAGTTTTCAAGAAGAAAGACAAGCGTACCATTTATAATATGATTTATAAAGATGGTAAAGGCGGCGCTTCTTATATCAAACGTTTTGCGGTTACAGGGGTGACTCGCGATCGTGAATATGATTTGACGACAGGAAAACCAGCTTCTGATGTCTGGTATTTTTCTGCCAATCCAAATGGCGAAGGCGAAGTTGTTTCGGTCTTATTACGTCAAGTAGGAAGTATTAAAAAATTAAAATGGGACATCGATTTTGCAGATGTTATTATAAAGGGACGAGTATCTAAAGGAAACCTAGTTACTAAGCATGCCGTGAAACGCGTCGAACTTAAGGAAAAGGGCGTTAGTACGCTGAAGCCTCGTAAAATTTGGTTCGATGATACCATTCAGCGTTTAAACGTGGACGGTCGTGGCGAGTTGGTAGGAGAGTTTAGAGGGGAAGACCGTATTTTGGTTGTCACACAATCAGGAATTGCTAAAACAATTATTCCAGAAATTACGGCGCATTTTGATGAGGACATGATTGTATTGGAAAAATGGATTCCAAACAAACCGATCTCCGCAATTTATTTCGATGGTGAAAAAGAAAAGCACTATGTGAAGCGTTTTTTAATTGAAAACGAAAACAGAGAGGATGTGTTTATTTCTGAACATGCTTCAAGTGTTTTAGATATCGTTTCCACAGATTGGAGACCTGTAGCCAAAGTATCGTTTGCCAAAGACAGAGGCAAAGAACGTCGTGAAGATCAAATCATCGATTTTGAACAGTTTATCAGTGTCAAAGGCGTTTCGGCTTTAGGAAACCAATTGACAAAGCTAAAAGTCAACCAAATTGACCTGATGGAGTCCTTACCCTATGAGCAACCAGAGGAAACTCCTGCAGATGAAATAGATGTTGTTGGAGAAGAAGTTGTAGATACGCCGACGGAGACTTCTACGGAAGCGCCAAAAGTAATCTCAGAAAATACGATCCCTGAAAATAAGGCTGTAGATCCAGCAAAAGACTCTGATTCAGATATAGATGCTAATGATGAAGGGCAAATAACCTTATTCTAATATAAGACGTTTCGCTTCTCCTTGTTGTTTGTTGGTATCGCCTACGTAGCCGTATTCAAACCTGTAGCTATCTTTTGTTGTTGTTAGAATTTTAAGATGAATGTCTTTTTGTTCCGCACGATTTTTAGGGTTAATGGTTTTAAAAACCATCTCACAGTCATTGATCCACCGTACATTGGTAGAGTCTATTGCACCATTAAACGTTTCCACCTGAAGGTCTGACGACCTAGAGAATGTCGATGTATAATCAACTCCATCGATGGAGATTGTACTTTCAAAAGCTCCTGTTTTAAAATCGTTGCAATTGCGTTCAACTTCGTAGCAACTGCTTAATATTAAAGCACTCAATATTATTAGATATTTCATTTATTTTGGATGTAAAAATTCAAATGTTTCATGTTACAAACATACAAAACGGATGTAGCAATTTAAATTATTTAGATGTATTCATGGAATAATTTTTAAAACTCCCATCTCGATAAAAAATGACAATGCGTTCAATAGAGTCGTCTCCATTGGAAATTGCAGTAATTGGGTTTGAAGGAATTTGTGTGGGCTGGACTTTTGGGGGTGGGGCAGTGCTTTTGGGAAATTCTCCGACACCACTTAAGAGCCATAAAAGTTCAATGTCTGGAAAAGCATTGAGCACTTTGGTGATAAATTCTAAGCTAGGTTTATTTCGGCCACTTAAAATATGAGAAATACTGGAGCGTTGTACCGTGATAATTTCAGCAAAGGCAGAAGCCGATAAACCATAATAGTCAAGGATTTTTTTGAGTCGGGTGTTGAATTCGGTCGTGTTTATCATTGTTTACATGTGTAGCATTATAAGGCGGTTACAAATGTAACACATTGGTGTCTTATATGCAAATAACGATGTGAATTGACTAAATATAAACCAAACTATAACTTTAGTTAAACCTCGCAATATATTGATAAACAGTAGCCTAAGTTACGTTTAGTAAATATTGTTTTTAATCGAGTTTGTAGTGTGAGTTTTTAACTTAATCTCGTATACAATTGTAAATTACAAAGATCATTTTATTGTTTACAAATGTAAAAGGTAGAATGTTTACATTTGTAATCTCACTAAATACGCATGTTAGACGCACCTTATTTTATATCACACTATAATTCCTTAAAAGCAACTGCTTTAAGAAATCGTTATATCACAAATACCCATATTGAACCCTTATTAAAATCTTTATCAAATCAATTTAATCAAACTATTTTAGGGACTTCGGAAGCTGGATTGCCAATTCATGGAGTTCAAATAGGTACTGGATCGAAGCGTATTTTAATATGGTCGCAAATGCATGGAAACGAAAGCACGACTACTAAAGCGCTTTTTGATCTCTTTAATTATTTTGAGTTATCCGATTCTAAAACGCTTTTAGAGGCGTGTACGCTTTTTATAACCCCAATCCTTAATCCAGATGGAGCAGAAGCTTATACGCGCTTAAATGGCAATCAAATCGATTTAAATAGAGATGCAAAGTCGTTAAGTCAGTCTGAAAGTAAAATTCTAAGAACAGTCTATGAGGACTTCAAACCGCATTTTTGTTTCAATATGCATGGACAGCGTACAATTTTTAGCGCAGGAAATACGCACAACTCCGCAGTTCTTAGCTTCCTGTCACCCTCTGAAAATGAAGAACGCTCTTTAACAATTACCCGACAGAAATCGATGGAAATCATTCAGGTTATGAATAAGGTATTGCAGCCGTATTTACCAAATCAAATTGGGCGTTACGATGATGGGTTTAATGATAACTGTGTAGGAGATTATTTTCAGAGTCATGGAACGCCCACCGTTTTGTTTGAAGCAGGTCACTTTCCTAAGGACTACAACAGAGAGGAAACACGAAAATACATGGCGTTAGCGCTCTTTAGTGCCATAAATTATGTTGCAACCAGCGACGTTTTAGGAGATGCTTACAAACCCTATTTTGACATTCCCGAAAATGGTAAATTATTTTACGATGTCATTATAAGAAATGCACTTCTCAAGCCATCAGACCCAGAACTATTTAACGATATAGGGATACAGTACACAGAAGTGTTAGCTTCTGGCGCAATTACGTTTAAGCCTAAAGTCGTTTTTGTAGGAGATTTGAATGAGAAACAGGGACATTTTGAGATGGATGCTAACTTTAAGCAGGTATCGCATCCTGACTTTGAGGCGGTGTCTGAAGGTCACGAAATCGATTTCATTACTATAGAATTAACTAAGATATCATTGTTTGGTAACGATAATTTAACATAAGCTTTCATTTTTTAGTTAAAATTTAGTAAATTTGTAATTATATTGAATATTAATTATTATGAAAACAAATAAAGTGGCTAAAGTAAAATTAGACGAAATCGATCACCAAATATTAGATATGTTGATTGACAATACAAGAGTTCCATTCACCGATATTGCAAAAAAATTACTCATTTCTGCTGGTACTGTCCACGTGAGAGTAAAAAAGATGGAGGATGCCAAAATAATTAAAGGCTCTTCTTTAACCTTAGATTATCAAAAGTTAGGGTATTCTTTTATTGCTTATGTAGGCGTTTTTCTACAGAATACTTCTCAAACAAAATTCGTTTTAGAGCGTATTTATGAAATTCCACATGTAACCGTTGCACACATCACCACTGGGAAATTTAATATCTTCTGTAAAATACGTGCTAAAAGTACGACACATGCAAAGGAAATCATCTTTAAGTTAGATGAAATAGAAGGGGTTTACAGAACAGAAACGATGATTTCGTTAGAAGAAAGTATCAACGACAAAAAGCGTTTGATGCATTCTATTTTTAATGATATGAATGATTAAATTGGTTTATGAAGCGTAATACACAAAGGCTTCATCAATTAATTGATCCTCAACAATAACATCAACCTTACAAGTTCCAATAGATTCTAGCAGTGCATATTTAATTTGCCCGTGAGAATTCTTTTTATCATACTTCAAAAGCTCAATTATTGAGCTTTTGTCGTTTTCGGAAAAATCTACAGTTCCGTAAATCGTTTTAAACGTATTATTTATTTGGGTAAGTTCTTCTTCTGAGAGTCCACAAGTTTTCATCGATAAATAGCCTTCCATAATCATTCCTGCGGCAATAGCTTCCCCATGGAGTAAGGTTTGAAGGTTGTCGTTTTCCAAACAATACGATTCAATCGCATGCCCCAAAGTATGTCCGAAATTCAATTGCTTTCGCTCGCCCTGCTCATTTGGATCTCGTTTTACTACTTCATTTTTTATAACAATAGATTCGTGAATCAAGCCTTCTAAGTCAGCAATATTTAAAGCCTTTAAATTGCACAAACGGTTCCAATAATCCGCATCTTTAATCAAACCATGTTTCAACATTTCAGCAAGTCCTGAGCGCATTTCTTCCGCAGGAAGTGTTTCTAAAAAGGAAACATCTACTAGCACCATGTCACTAAAATTAATGACTCCAACTTGATTTTTAATCGTTCCTAAATCCACCCCTGTTTTTCCTCCAACAGATGCATCTACCATGGATAGGAGAGAAGTCGGTACGTTTATAAAACGGATACCCCGTTTAAATGTGGAGGCTACAAACCCTCCTAAATCGGTGACAACGCCACCTCCTAAATTGATGATCAATGATTTTCGATCGCCATCCAAATCAGAAAGACTGTGCCAAATTTGAGTACAAGTGTCCAACGTTTTGTGGATTTCTCCCGCTTCCATCTCAATGATTTCTAAAGTCATGTCATAGTCAATGTTTGATAAAAACTTTGGCAAACAATGGGTGTGCGTATTCGTGTCCACCAAGATGAAAATTTTAGAAAAATTAGATGTTTCTAAATAGGTGTTTAATTCCTTATAACAGGTTTCATTAAAATGAATGGAATATGATGTGGACGGAATGGATTTCATGAAATAGGTGGTCAAAATATTAAAGCGTGAAATTAAGTAGAAATTTATAAATAATATAATTACTATTAAATATATTTGTGAGAAACTAAAAGCAATTATTATGGCTGTTGATTTTAACAATACAAAAATAGCGTTTCATCTAAAATCTGATTCAGAATTGGAGCGTGCTTATTTTTTGTTTAAAATGATTTCGATTGAACCGCTTGTTCGTATTGGAACTGCCGCTACTAATTTTGCACTGAGAGCACATCTCCCCGTTGAAGGTCTGATCCGATCCACGGTATTTGATCATTTTTGTGGTGGGGTCAATGAAGAGGATTGCGTGCCAACAATTGATAAAATGTATGCCAGTAAGGTGTACAGTGTTTTAGATTACTCCGTAGAAGGAAAAGGGGTAGAGAGTCAATTTGATTTAGCTCTTGAAACCATCTTAAACCTTATTGAGTTTTCTAAAGATAAAGAAGCCTTGCCAATCGCCGTATTCAAACCGAGTGCTTTTGGAAGTTTTGATTTGTATCAGAAGGTAAGCGAAAACAAAACGTTAACAGCATCTGAAATTAACGAATGGGAACGCCTCAAAGTTCGCTTTGAAAAAGTATGTGCATCCGGGAAGTTAAATAATGTAAAAATCCTTATTGATGCAGAGGAAAGCTGGATTCAAAAGGCGGTAGATGATTTGATTCTTGAATTGATGCAAACTTTTAATACGGATGCTTTGATCGTGTATAGCACCTTGCAAACCTACCGATGGGACCGTTTGGACTATCTCAAAGAAATTCATATCAAAGCCAAACAGAATAATTTTAAACTTGGGTTTAAGGTGGTTCGAGGGGCTTATATGGAAAAAGAACGCCAACGGGCTAAAGAGTTGGGTTATAAATCGCCTATTTGCGACACGAAAGAAATCACGGACGCCCTGTTTAATGATACAATTACGTATATACTTTCTAATTTAGACTCCATCCATCTTTTTATTGGAACGCACAATGAAGAAAGTTCTCAATTAGCATTAGAGCTCATGGAAACCTCTAACATCTCTAACAATGACCCTCGTGTTTGGTTTGGACAGCTTTATGGTATGAGTGATCACATTAGCTTCAACTTGTCTGAACAAGGCTATAACGTTGCTAAATACGTCCCATTTGGCCCTGTAAAAGATGTGATGCCTTACCTAATTAGAAGGGCTGAAGAAAATACGTCGATTGCAGGACAGACCAGTCGAGAACTCTCCTTGATAAAAAAAGAAAAACAAAGACGAAACGTCTAACGAATTATAAGTGTTTTGATTGTTGCCACGCGCTCACAATTTTCAACATCCAATTCATAGACATCTCCCACTACGCGATAGGTTTTGCAAGGCACTGATTTGGTGTCGCTTTTGCTGAAATTTATATCTGCCCCTCTGAATATAGAATTCAAAGTGAGTGTGTCAATTACTTTAGCGTTTAGTTGCTCTTGGACGGATTCAGAATATTTAATACTTTTAATTTGAATGTTTTTTAACACACGCGCATCAGGGCCGTAGGCACAACTTGTTTTTTTACCACTTAAAAAAAACATTAAAAAAACCAATCCGATGGAGAAGCCTCCAAAGTAAAAGACAAAACGGTAAGCTAGCTTCATGTGTATATATTTATTGATTTTTATCGGTCACACGGTTCATCCATATAATCATTTTCTTGGGTATCAAGATTTAGATATGGATGGTTCATGTATTAACTTTAAAAGATTAAAAGATTAGCATCGCTGTACTCTAAATCAAACCAATCGGCTACAGATTTATTCGTTAAAACGCCGTGGTAAAAGTACAAACCATTTTTTAATCCCATGTCAAATCTCAGTGAATTTTCTATGCCTCCATCTTCTGCTATTTTCAGAAGATAAGGGGTGAATATATTACTAATTGAAACTGAGGACGTTCGTGCGTATCGCGAAGGAATATTAGGGACACAATAATGAATCACATCGTGTTTTACAAAGGTGGGGTTGTCATGAGAAGTGACTTCACTGGTTTCAAAACAACCGCCCATATCAATACTGACATCTATAATTACAGATCCTGACTTCATTTGTTCTACCAATGCTTCACTCACCAAAATAGGCGCTCTGTTGTTTCCTTTTGCCGCTCCAATAGCAACATCGCAACGCATCAGTGCTTTTTGAAGGTTTTTAGGTTGCATCGTAGATGTGTAAATGGTCCGACCAATATTTGCTTGGAGTGCGCGTAGTTTTGTGATCGAATTATCAAACACACGGACATTGGCGCCGAGTCCAATGGCAGCACGTGCTGCAAATTCTCCAACTGTTCCGGATCCAATAATGACCA
>TARA_B110001469_G_scaffold75097_1_pt1 | contig 33709 bp, 27 predicted proteins | sample TARA_B110001469 | Tara Oceans TARA_B110001469 (sample SAMEA4397034) | marine metagenome | biome: Polar Biome; feature: [SRF] surface water layer (ENVO:00010504); material: water (ENVO:00002006), including particulate matter (ENVO:01000060) such as... | depth 5 m
AAACTGAGACGATGCTCCTGGCATTAAAGGTTCTTTACTCCACCCTTGAGGCACTGTACATCCACAAGTACTTTTGATGTTTGTAACTACTAAAGGAGATTTTCCTGTATTTGTGTAAGAAAACACAGTTTCAACAGGCGTTCCATTCATAATTTGACCGAAATCATATTCCGTTTTATCAAATGAGATGGTTGGAAAAACAATCGCTTGAGCGTCTCTTTCAGCCGCTTTCGTAACGTTTTCTTGGTTTATTTTTTCTGCTGCATTTTCTTTACAAGAAGTAAAAACAACAAGACTTGCTACGGTTAGAGTTAAAATTAATTTTTTCATGTTTGATGTTTAATGGTTAATGTTTCTATTTGATTCTCATAAAAAACGAGGGTATAAATGTAATTAAAAATTTACATTAATCCACGCCCTATCTTATTTAAGGTTTTATTTTCACTATACTCCTTCACAATTTTATCTAAAACACCATTTATAAAGACATTACTTTTTGGGGTTGAATATTCCTTTGCTATTTCGATATATTCATTAATAGAAACTTTAGTTGGGATGGATGGAAATTCATGAAACTCACAAATAGCCATCTGAAGCAGTACAAAATCAATATCCGCAATACGATCCTTGTCCCAGTTTTTAGTTTTTAAACTAATCTCTTCCGTGTAAGGCTCTAAATTTTTAATGGTATGTTTTAATAATTTTATACCAAACTCCTTATCCTCCTCGTCTTTGAACAACTTTGGAGTAAAATAGTCTTCATAATTTTCTTCCTTAGATTTATTAAGAAGTTTCACCAAAGCAGTATTAACTACAGGCAAATCATCAATCCAAGTCAAATTGCGATCTTCTAAATAATTATATAATTTTTCATTGGGCGCAATCACTTCTTTAAACAACTCTACTATAAACTGGCGGTCTTTATTGTAATTAGTCGATTCTGCTGCCATATAATTTGCAAAACGGTCGCTTTCAAGAATGGCTCTAAAGATGACTTCTACATACTCGTTATCCAATTCCCAATTGGTGACTTTATGGCGTTCAAGTGCGTTCTTTAAATATTGATTTTCAGATAACTGAACCAATAAAGCATTTTTGATAAACTTCATATTGGGGTTTAAATCCTCAGAAGTTAAAAGGTGTTTTTGTTGAGATTTCTCTTGTTGATCTTTTGCTTTTTCATGCACTTTAACAAGTAGAGACAGCATGAGCAAATAAAGATCATACATATTATCCATACTCAATTTGAGGAATTTTTCTTCAGAAGTCAAGTTCAGTTCCTCTGATCTTTTGAGGGCATAAATCACTTGCATTACTTTGGTTCGAATATGTCTTCTGTTCAGCATGGTATAAAGAACTTATTGGTTAAATAAAATTGCTCGACAAAAATAGTATTAATTTGCTTCTAAAAATCCAAAAAAACATTTTTTTACGCAATGTCTTTTTTGCTTAAAACAAGTATCTTTGTAACTTAAGCAAAAGCCCTCGTTATGGGCTATAAATGATCACATGAACGAGCTCAAGTATTTAAATAAATATTTTTTAAAATATCGATATCGAATTATTTTGGGCATTCTTATCACCATTGGCTCTAAAATATTTGCACTCTTCACCCCCCAACTTATTGGAAAATCCATTACTTTAATTTCCAATCAGATTACAAATCCTAGCAGTACGGAGGTCTTTAGACATGAAATTAGTTTAAATATTTTATACATTTTTGGGGCTGCAATCGCCACAGGAATATTTACTTTTTTAATGCGTCAAACCATTATAAATGTGTCGCGTTACGTCGAATTTGATTTGAAAAACGAAATTTACAACCATTACCAACAACTTTCTATTGCATTTTATAAACGCAACCGCACCGGAGACTTGATGAGTCGAATTAGTGAAGACGTGAGCAAAGTTCGTATGTATATTGGACCAGCGGTTATGTACACTATCAATACCTTAACGCTTTTTATTGTGGCGTTGTTTTACATGTACGACCAGTCACCTACCCTGACGCTTTATACCATATTACCACTGCCATTGTTATCCGTTTCAATATACTTTTTAAGTAAATTCATACACAAACAAAGTACCATTGTACAATCGCACCTATCCACACTATCGTCCTCTACTCAAGAGTTTTTTAGTGGAATTTGGATTACCAAAGCGTATGCATTGGAAACACAAACGGAAGAAACGTTTTCTGAACTCGCAAATTCTCAACGCGAAAAACGACTGGGGTTATCAAAAATACAAGCTGTTTTTTTCCCTCTGATGTTACTTCTTATTGGTGCTAGTAACCTATTGGTTATTTATATCGGTGGTAAACAATACATGAATGGACAAATTGAGGAGATCGGAATCATTGCCGAATTTATTATTTATGTGAACATGCTCACCTGGCCAGTGGCTTCCATAGGATGGGTCACTTCCTTAGTGCAAGAAGCCGAAGCATCACAAAAACGGATTAATGAATTTTTAAAAGAAACGCCTAGCATCATCAACCCCACTAAAAAAGAGACTTCTATTGATGGGACAATCGTTTTTAAAGATGTACACTTCACTTATGAAGATACCAACATCGAAGCCTTAAAAGGCGTTAGTTTTAAGGTTGAAAAAGGAAAAACCCTTGCCATCATTGGAAATACAGGCTCGGGGAAATCGACCATCCTTGAATTAATCGGACGGCTGTATGATGTTCAAAAAGGAGCTGTAGAAATTGATGGCGCAAACATAAAAACACTAAACCTAAATAATTTAAGAACTGCGATTGGATTTGTACCTCAAGATCCCTTTTTGTTTTCAGATACTTTAAAAAACAACATCAAGTTTGGAAAAAACAATGCTACAGAAGCCGAAGTTATAGAAGCCGCTAAAAAAGCAGTGGTTCACAAAAATATCATCAATTTCAAAAATGGCTATGACACTATTTTAGGAGAACGAGGCATTACGTTATCTGGAGGCCAAAAACAACGTGTTTCTATTGCGAGAGCTTTTATCAAAAGCCCTCAAATTCTTCTTTTAGACGACTGTCTTTCTGCAGTAGATACGGAGACCGAAGAGCAAATTTTGAATAACATTGAGTTGGTAACTAAAAACAAAACGACCATTATTGTAAGTCATCGTATTTCGTCAGCGAAAAATGCAGATACCATCATCGTTCTAAATGATGGAATTATCGCGCAACAAGGCACACATGAGGCGCTGATTTCTGTTGAAGGATATTACAAAGAACTTTATCAAAAACAATTACGGGAAACTTCAAATTAATTTCTTAAAATAAAAAAACGCTTATTTCTCGAAAATAAAATCGAAAATTAGTTGGTGTCTTAATTTATTTTTTGGACTTTTGGTTGTAATAACAGCTACTAAAAACAGCTCATTATCATTGACACTAAAGATATGGAACAAGAAGAAATTTATTCAAAAGTTTTAAGAGCTGGAAGACGCACCTACTTTTTTGATGTGAGAGCCACGAAAGCAAGTGACTATTATTTAACAGTAACGGAGAGTAAAAAATTTACAAATGACGATGGCTCCTTCCACTATAAGAAACATAAAATTTATTTATACAAAGAAGATTTTACAGAGTTCAATGCAATTTTAGCTGAAATGACCGATTATATTGTCAATGAAAAAGGACAAGAAGTTATAAGCGAGCGTCACCAAAAAGATTACGTTAAGGAAGAATTTCCATCTGAAGATTCAAAGGAGGGAACTTCTGCTGACAGCTTTACAGATGTGAGTTTTGATGATATTTAATTTATTAAAAAAATCAACTATAAACCGTTACTATGTAGCGGTTTTTTTTTTGAAAAAAAGTAACGTATTAACGAATTGGCGTCCCATTGGGCACCTGCTCTTCTGGAGATAATAAGATAACTTTTTCCGAATCAACAGCCCCTACAACCAGACATTGACTCATAAAGTTCGCAATTTGTTTGTCGGCAAAATTGACATTGGCTACGATCTGCCGGTTCAATAAATCTTCTTTGGAGTATAAGGCAGTAATCTGAGCAGATGTTTTTTTAATCCCTAAATCTCCAAAATCAATGGTCAATTGGTAGGCAGGCATGTGTGCTTTTGGAAAGTCTTTCACTTCCAGTACAGTCCCCACTCTTAGGTCAATTTTAGAAAAGTCTTCAAATGTTATCGTTTCACTCATATCATTGCTACATTATAAAAATTGAAGGTATAAATTTTTAAGGAGTTCATAGATGCAAAGGTTCAAATCTTTATATATTTGATAAAAAACACGGTCTAATGTCATTAACACCTTCTAAAATGCTTCCCATAGGAACTGAAGCACCACAATTTGAATTACGGGATTCTGTTTCAGATTCTATAAAAACATTAAACAAACTAAAAGGGACTCAAGGAGCTTTAATCCTATTTATATGCAATCATTGTCCGTTTGTAATTCACATCAATGAAGCCTTAGTTTCTCTTGCAAATGACCTTCAAAACAAAGGCATTGGCGTGGTTGCAATTTCGAGTAATGATGTCGAGAATTATCCTCAAGATGGTCCAATAGAAATGCAGAAACACGCTAAAAATCTAAACTATCCCTTCCCCTATTTATACGATGAGACACAATCCGTCGCCAAAGCCTATGATGCGGCTTGTACTCCTGATTTTTTTCTTTTTGACGCTGACTTAAAACTCGTGTATCGAGGTCAATTGGACGACTCTAGACCGGGAAATGGATTGCCCGTTGATGGGACAGATGTGTTGCATGCCGTCCAATGCATGATTGAAAACAAAGCGAATGCCCGTCCACAAAAACCGAGTATTGGCTGTAATATCAAATGGAAAACTTCTTAATTTATTTGTTTTAAAGCTAAAATCTATTACTTTTGAGTTAGAACCCCAAATTCTAATTCTTATGAAAACTGCCATTCTTTTGGTACTGTGTACCTTTTTTTCTTACACCAATTCCTATTCCCAAGAAATTAATTTTTACAAAAATGCTCAAGGGGACACCCATATTTGTGGAGAATTTCCTCTGGACTATTTAGAACACGACAGCAATTACAGCATCTGGTTCAATAAATATTATAATGAATTAAAACTCCCAGAAAAACGACTGCGATTAAAATCTAAACTAAAAAAAACGACGGTAGATATCTATCTAGGAACCTGGTGTGGCGATAGTAAAAAGTGGGTGCCGCAATTTATCAAGTTATGGGACGAACTCGGCCTTAAAAGAAGTCAGCTGCGATTGATTGGTCTTTATAATGACAAAGAACGTTATAAAACGTCCCCAGATGGTGAGGAACAGGGACAGCAAATTCACCGCGTACCTGTCTTTGTTTTCAAAAAAGACAATGTCGAATATGCACGTATCGTGGAGACTCCAAAAAAGGATTTAGTAACCGATGTTGCGCAAATAGCACTTGGATTTCCTTCTGCACCTAACTATGAAGGTGCAAATTATTTATTTAAGGTATTTGACTCGGAGTCAATTGAATCGATAAAAGAAAATTTTAATGCTCATTATAAAATACTTAGGGATAAGACGCGTAACAGTAGAGAATTAAACACTTTGGGCTATGTACTCTTACGAAACAACCGCACTAAAGAAGCCTTAATCTGTTTTGAACTCAATACATATTTATTTAAATACAACCCCAATGTTTATGATAGTTTTGGAGAAGCATTGGCGCTTAGTGGCGAACACGTAGTGGCACTTAAGATGTATGAAAAAGTATTGGAAATAGACCCTGAAAACAAAAACGCAATGGCACAAATTAAACACCTAGAAGCGTTGATTGGGTTTTAGTCTTGAACTTTTACTATATGTAAATCTTCATATTTGAGAATATAACCTGCTTCATTTTTATAGCCTCCATAGGGTTGAAGGAAGTATTGAAATTTGTTTTCTAAGTAAGCGGTTTGAAAACTAGAAGTCTGAGTATATAAGGTTCCAAATTTAGAAAGTCGCAATAAAACATCCATGGTTACATCAAAACCTCTGATTGCATATTTGTTAGGAAACGTTCCAAACTGCTGTATATACCGTTTTTCAAATGCTTCTGAAAATCGCGAATCAAAATTCACGGATGGGTACATAAAATGTAGATTAGACAAGTCATAATTAGAAACATTTGCTCCATCAAAAGCTCTGTTTTTAGAGGTTGTCATCAAAAATATATCGCGTTCAATCTCCGTTTCATTATCGTCTTTGTCTTTTAAAACAGTTGTGCCATTCATCGCGTTTAGCATGCTAGTAACATTAGACACAAATCCTTCGTTATTAGATTCTAGAAAAACAGTGGTCCGACCCGATAAAAGTGCGGCCTGAACATCTTCTAACATTAAAAAAAACTGCTCACCGCCCTCTTTATCTTGCTTTGAAGTCAGTAAAGAAGCCTCTGGAAATGCTACTTTTAAATAGTTTGCAGTTGCTAAATTTTTGGCATCATATATAATCAATGTTTGATGCGGTATGGTATCGGATTTTGCATAATTGACCATCTTAGTCCGCATCCATTTTTCATCTGGAATTGTTTGAAACAGATTGGAATATACGTTTTTAGTTTTCACAAAAGGTGAGACCACAGGAACACTATCCCTTTGAACGTATTGAGCGGTCAACTCTAAATTTCGAGTTGTAATAGGTCCTAGAATAGCATCGTAGTTTGAAAAATTTGTTTGTAGTAATACCGTTTTCAAATCAAGTGTTTCTGCATTGGTATCAAACACATCCAGTTTTGTAGAAATCCCAAGACGTTTGGCAGAATCAATCGCCATGACTACACCCGCATAAAAGTCGGTAGAAATATTAATATACCCATCTCTTTTAAGTTGGCTTTTGGCTAAATTAAGGGAGTCAAAATCAATACTTTTTGTTTTAAACGGTAATAAAAGAGCGATCTTTTTAGGGGAAAAATTGACTAAACTATCTGCCAAATTAATCACAGGAAACGACTCTGTTGCAATATTTTGAATACTCATCTTTGGCGTCTTTAACACCATTCCCAATTTCAACCCTTGTTCGATCAATTCGGGGTTAAGGGTTTCCAATTGTTCTTTTGTTAATCCTAACTTTTTTTCGAGTCTAAAAAATCCTTCTTTGGCCTTTACGGTATAATAACCATATTCATCCTCTTGAATTACTTTTTCATCTGAATCCAAAATATTTGGAACGTTCAATAGCTGCCCTTCTTTAAGATAGGGTCCCATAGTTGGATTGAGCGCTTCTAGATCTGGAACTGAAATCCCAAATTTATAAGCGATGCGCCATTTGCCTTCCTTTGGCAAAACGGTGTATTTTTGGATTACCTGAGTAGAAACCTGACTTGTTATCATTTTAAATTGAGGAATATAAATTTTATCTCCCCTTCTTAAACTCTTAGAATACAACTGTTTGTTATGGGCTTTTATTTCCTCTACCGTCACCTCAAATTTTTGAGCAATCCCAAACAAGGTTTCTTTACGTCTTACCTTATGAACCTTATAAGAAGCTAACTCTTTTACAACTTCAGTAGTAGTTGATTTAGGTACAAAAGACTCTGGAATAATTAAAACCGTATTCACAGAAAAATTAGATTGTGCATCTGGGTTTAAGGCATAAATATCTGCTGGAGTAATCTTATAAAATTGAGCAATACTCTCAACAGATTCTCCAACTTGTACACTATGTGTTTTTAAGTTTTGGGCATAACCAAAACAACTAAAAGCGAAGATTCCTAAAACGATTAAAAACTTTTTCATACTATAAAATTACTAATTTCCTGTAAACTAATTTAATGGTTACTCCCATTCAATGGTTGCAGGTGGTTTTGAACTAATATCATACACCACTCTGTTTACACCCTTCACTTTATTAATGATGTCATTTGAAGTTTTCTGTAAAAATTCATAGGGTAAATTCACCCAATCTGCGGTCATTCCATCCGTGCTTTCAACGGCTCTCAAAGCAACACATTTTTCGTAAGTACGCTCATCGCCCATCACTCCCACACTATTCACAGGGAGGAGCATTGCGCCGGCCTGCCAAACTTTATCATATAAATCCCACTCTCTTAAACCATTAATAAATATGGCATCTACTTCTTGTAAAATACGAACTTTTTCCGCAGTGATATCTCCCAAAATCCGAATTCCTAATCCAGGTCCTGGAAAGGGATGACGTCCTAATAACTTAGGATCAATACCCATTGAAGCTCCTACGCGTCTTACTTCATCTTTAAACAAAGCCCTTAAAGGCTCTACAATATTTAATTTCATATAATCAGGTAAACCCCCAACATTATGATGACTTTTTATAGTGGCACTAGGACCGCCAGTGGCAGACACACTTTCAATCACATCGGGATAGATAGTTCCTTGTGCTAACCATTTTACATCTTGTATCATGTGGGCCTCATCATCAAAGACTTCAATAAACACACGTCCAATTGCTTTACGTTTCAGTTCTGGATCTTCAAGTCCTTCAAGAGCATCCAAAAAGCGTGCCGAAGCATCAACGCCTTTCACATTCAGTCCCATGCCTTCATACTGGGTTAAAACACTTGAAAATTCGTCTTTACGGAGCAGGCCATTATTTACAAAAATACAGTAGAGGTTTTTACCAATCGCTTTGTGTAATAAAATCGCTGCGACGGTCGAATCAACGCCGCCTGACAATCCAAGAACAACTTTATCATCTTGAATTTTGGCTTTTAAATCTGCGACCGTTTCATCCACAAACGAATCTGGAGTCCAATCTTGCTGAAGACCAGCTATGTTGACTAAAAAATTTTGTAAGAGTATTTTCCCATCTGTTGAGTGATACACTTCAGGATGAAATTGAATGGCATAAGTAGATTCACCTTCAATTTTATAAGCTGCATTTACCACATCATGTGTACTGGCTAACAAAACCCCGTTGGTTGGCAATTCTTTGATCGTATCACTGTGGCTCATCCAAACTTGACTGCCTGCACTAACACCTTCAAAAAAGACTTCATTTTCTTTTACAAAAGACAAATTGGCACGGCCGTATTCTCTTGTATTTGACGGCGCTACAACACCGCCCGAAAAATGAGCTAAATATTGGGCACCATAACAAACCGCTAACATGGGTTTATGTCCACGAATTCCTGATAAGTCCGGATGCAAAGCAGCGTCGCCCCTCACAGATTGAGGACTGCCAGAAAGCACTACAGCTTTGAATTCGTCTAAATTGGTTGGAATTTTATTGAAGGGATGAATCTCACAATATATATTTAGCTCCCGAACACGGCGAGCTATAAGTTGTGTATATTGAGATCCAAAGTCGAGAATTAATACCTTATCGTGTTGCATGGTCAAAAGTAATATTTATAAATAAATTGAGCCCTAAATTTTGAAACTTTTAAAGGGTCAAAACATGAAATTTTTGATTTAAGGGTTCTAGCTCTGATTTTAAGTGTTCTATAAACGCATCACCATGCGCTAAATAAAACTCTGAAAAGTTAGTGATACGCTCTTGCAGACCGCCCTTCGGGAACAATTCTAAGTGAATAGCTTCAAGGCGTTCAATATAATCTTTGTGTGCATTTTTTTCAGCTTTTAAAAGACGTTTTTCTAATACTTCCAAACCTTTAATTTGTTTTTTCTCTTGTGCAGATACAGCGCCTTTAAAGGATTTATCCGTCTGGTCAGCAAGTCTATATAGGTGCTTAAACTGTTGTTTTAATTGCTCCTTTTGAGATGAAAAATCAATAGGCAATGTCGATATTTTTTTGATTTGAGATTGAATCAACGCTTGTTTTTCTTGAAACAAATCGGAGGCAGAGACCTTTAATTTATCTAATTTTTCATGTTGTTTTTCATTGATTAAAAGCACCGAATTTCGGTGTAATAAAATTGGAAATTGAATGTGTTCCGCTTCAAAATAAGATTTGAGTTGGAGCCAGTATGCCAATTCACCTCCCCCACCAATATAACAGAGGTTCGGCAAAATTATTTCCTGATACAAAGGGCGCATGATGACATTAGGTGAAAAGCGTTCAGGATGAGATTTTACTTCTTCTAAAACACTTGATAAATCCCATTCAATATCTGTATTTAAAACCCTGTAAGTCTCGTTCTCTTTAACGATACGTTCGCGTAAATTTTCTTTGAGATAAAACAAGTTCAACTCACGGGGGTTGACCTGAATTTTATAAGTCGCATCAATGGCTGTTAGTTGTCGATTCGTTTCTGAAACATTTTTAAACGCCTGTTGATTTGTAAATTCAGAAGTGATATGTGGAATAAATAACTGCTTTAAAGCAGCATCATTTCCGTCGATAATCACCAAGCCTTCAGACCCAAAAAGCACGTGTACAAGATAACGTGTGGCATCCGCTAGATTTGTATGTCCTAAGTATGCTTTTTTAACTAAGGCTTTAAGCTCCAATGCATGACTCGAATTACCCAATACATTGGAAAATACTTCAATAAATTCCGAAAGTTCTGAAGTGGATAAAGCACCCACAGCCCCCGAGGTTTCTTGCGTCCATTGGAACCGTTTGTTTTGAAAATTGAAATGATTAATTTCCTCGAAATCATGATCTTCTGTAGCCATCCAGAAGACAGGTACAAACTTATTTTGAGGGTACTTATGTTTTAATTCTTTTGCTAAATTAATCGTTGATATGATTTTATACAAAAAATACAGCGGCCCACCCAACAGGTTTAATTGATGCCCAGTCGTGACGGTAAAGGTGTTTTCATCTCCCAAAGACTGAATGGCATTAATGGTCAGTTCAGACGGCTTAATTTGTGCATATTGTTGCATCAAGACCTTCACTAACACATCTCTTTTCTCAGAACTAAACTCCGATTGCTTTGCTTCTAATTGTGCTTTAAAATTTTCTAAAGTTGGAAACTGATTATACAGGAATTGTAGTTCCGAGCGGTTTTCTACATAATCGCAGATCAGCTTGGATACATAGGCAGTGTCTCGAAAAGAAATACAGTCTGTTGGCATAGCATTTACTTAATGGACGTAAAGATACTTTATTTCTTTTGTAGTTGGCACATCTAACATACGATTACAATACATCCTCTTTATTTCGATCCCGTTGCCATATTACAGGGTTGTTACGAATGTATTTACGGATACGGTTTAATGATTTTTCATTCCGAATAATGTGGTCATGAAATCGGGGTTGCCATGCGAAATTAGGATTTATTTGGCGGGATTTATTGGTCACAACCGATTTATACGATCGGATGACCGTTGCAATGGATCCCCGTTTTGGTGATATTTCCATCATTTTTTTGTTTTTCGTATTCCCCGTTGCGACGTTGCATGCAACGTCGCAACCGATACCGCCCAATTTATCAATCCATAATATCCCATGAATATGATTTGGCATGACCACCATTTCGTCCAATCGAATAAATGAAAAATGTTGTGGAATTTCGTCCCAATATTTTTGGGCATTTTCCCCAATCGCGTTAAAAAACATTTTACCGTCCACAATTTCACCAAAAAAATGTTCACGGTTTTTGGTGACAATGGTGATGAAATATGCCCCTTCTGATGAATAATCATATCCTTTCAGGCGGATGGATTCGATACGGTATTTGTTTAAATATTTTTTAGCCATGATCTGTGACAAATTTGGGGAATTTGACCTAAGGTTCAGGAATCCATACCCGAATTGACCTTATTATTATAAATTTATAAAAAATAAATATAATAAAAAAAACAGAACTTTTATAATATCGAAATGACATCAGGTAGCAATTGCCTTATGTATAATAGGGATGTTATAACAAATGAATACTTGATGGAATTAAAAAAATAGTAATTTGAGCGCACAAGGCTTCAGGCCTTACACCACTTCTGCATACAGATCAAAATCAGCAGCTTCTGTGACTTTAACCGTTGCAAACTCCCCTGTTTTAAGGTAGGTTTTAGAAGCATCTATGAGAACTTCATTATCCACGTCGGGAGAATCAAATTCCGTGCGTCCGACAAAGTATTCACCTTCTTTACGGTCAATCACAACCTTGAAGGTTTCACCAATTTTGGCTTGGTTCAATTCCCATGAGATTTGAGATTGAATTTCCATAATTTCGTTGGCACGAGCCATTTTTACCTCTTCTGGCACATCATCCTCTAAATTAAAGGCATGTGTGTTTTCTTCGTGTGAATAGGTGAAACAACCTAAACGCTCAAAACGCATGGCTTCTACCCACGCTTTTAAGGTTTGATAATCTTCTTCTGTTTCGCCTGGATATCCTACGATCAAAGTGGTTCTGATGGTCATTTCTGGGACAGCCGCTCTAAAGTCTTTGAGGAGCTTGGTTGTTTTTACTTGGGTAGTTCCACGACGCATACTCTTCAGAATCTTATCTGAAATATGCTGTAATGGAATATCAATATAGTTACAGATTTTTGGCTCGCGTTTCATCACATCCAACACATCCATCGGGAATCCTGTTGGAAAAGCATAATGCAAACGAATCCATTCGATGCCTTCTACCTTTACTAACGCTTCTAAAAGCTCGGCAAGATTTCGTTTTTTATAGATATCTAATCCGTAATATGTTAAATCTTGAGCAATCAACACCAACTCTTTAACGCCGTTGGCTGCTAATTTTTCAGCTTCTATGACTAAATTTTCAATGGGTGTCGATTTGTGTTTTCCACGCATCAACGGAATGGCACAAAAACTACATGGGCGGTCGCAGCCTTCTGCAATTTTTAAATAGGCATAATTTTTTGGCGTCGTTGTGAGACGTTCTCCAATCAATTCGTGTTTATAATCAGCTCCTAATGCTTTGAGTAATTGTGGTAATTCAGTCGTACCAAAATACTGATCGACATTGGGAATTTCTTTTTGTAAATCTGGCTTGTAACGCTCACTTAAACAACCCGTAACAAAGACTTTATCAACCTCGCCATCTTCTTTTTTCTTCATGTAATCCAAGATGGTATTGACACTTTCTTCTTTGGCGTTATTAATAAACCCACAGGTGTTAATCACCACAATATTACCTTCTTCTTCATGGACAACTTCTTTTCCACTGGCTTTGAGTTGCCCCATTAACACTTCACTATCATAGACGTTTTTACTACATCCTAAAGTGATGACGTTAATTTTATTTTTTTTAAGTGTTTTGGTTCTCATGAAGGAATATTAAGTACTGTGATTTATTTGAAAAAAGAATCTACAAATTCAAATTTATTAAAAACTTGAAGGTCTTCTAAACCTTCTCCAACGCCAATATATCTGACAGGAATTTGAAACTCGTCGCTAATTCCGATGACAACGCCTCCTTTGGCGGTTCCATCTAATTTGGTAATCGCTAAGGCTGTTACTTCCGTAGAAGCGGTAAATTGTTTGGCTTGTTCAAAAGCATTTTGTCCCGTAGAACCATCAAGAACCAACAAGACTTCATGTGGAGAATGGTCCACGACTTTTTGCATGACGCGTTTGACTTTGGTTAATTCGTTCATCAAATTAACTTTGTTGTGCAAGCGACCTGCCGTATCAATAATAACAACATCGGCATTGGAAGTCACCGCACTTTGTAAGGTGTCAAACGCTACAGAGGCAGGATCACTCCCCATGGATTGTTTTATAATTGGAACACCCACACGATCGGCCCAAACTTGTAGTTGATCGATCGCAGCAGCTCTAAAAGTATCGGCAGCGCCTAAGACGACATTTAAGCCTTGTTTTTTAAGTTGATAGGCAAGTTTGCCAATGGTAGTAGTTTTGCCAGCTCCGTTCACTCCAACCACCATAATTACGTATGGCTTCTGTGTTTGTGGAACAGAAAATTCGGTTTCTTCTCCAGAATTTGTTTCGGATAATAGTCCTGCTATTTCTTCTCTTAAAATAAGATTTAAAGCTTCGGTGCCAACATATTTGTCTTTGGAAACGCGCGCCTCAATACGCTCAATGATTTTTAAAGTGGTATTCACACCCACATCACTCGTGACAAGAACTTCTTCTAAGTCATCTAATACATCTGCATCAACTTTAGATTTTCCAACAACGACTTTGCTTAGCTTATCAAAAAAAGTAGTTTTAGATTTCTCTAAACCCTTATCAAGCGTGGCTTTTTTATCGGAAGAAAATATGTTTTTAAAAAAACTCATAAGTCAACTATTTATCTATTTACAAAAATAGCATTAAATGCGAGGAAACTAAAAAATAAAAGCCGCTTTGTGATAAAGCAGCTTTAAATAGGATACTGTAGAAATGTTATTATTTCTTACTTAAGAACTCATTTACTTTTTCAGGTGTCATGATAGATTCTACAAATGTGTAAGCTCCAGATTTTTCTGACTTAACCATTTTGATCGCTTTCGTTAGACGTTTTGATCCTGTTTGTAATGATGCTACTGATTTCTTTGCCATGATTCAAATGTGTTACATTTGAAATTTTACTTATGTAAAATCTCTAATTATTTAATTTCTTTATGAACCGTCATTTTTTTAAGGATAGGATTAAATTTCTTAATCTCCATACGATCCGGTGTATTCTTCTTGTTCTTAGTTGTAATGTATCTAGAAGTTCCTGGTTTTCCAGACTCTTTGTGCTCAGTGCACTCTAATATTACTTGAACTCTATTTCCTCTTTTTGCCATTTTACAGTGCTTTTAACGTTGGTTTATTTTAAAAAACCTTTAGACTTTGCTCCTTTGATTGCTGCGTAAATACCAATTTTATTGATAGTTTTCAAGGCTGCAGTAGAAACCTTTAATGTTACCCAGTTATCTTCTTCTGGAATGTAAAAACGCTTTTTGATTAAATTTACATTAAATCTACGTCTAGTTCTATTCAAGGCATGAGAAACGTTATTTCCAAACATTGCTTTTTTACCTGTAAGTTCACAAATTCTTGACATTTTTTCTTTACTTTAATTGTTCTGTTGTTTCAAAACGAGGTGCAAAAATACGAATTCTTTAGAAGTACGCAAACTTTATTTTATCATTTTTTAAAAATTTCTTTTTGAAACAAAGTAAAGGCCATAGTAACCGCTTTTTGAACGACCCTAAGTCGTTGTTTCCCAAAGTTAAACTCCTGTGAAAATACACCATCTGGCGTCGCAATTGCAATACAAACAGTTCCAATTTCTGCTTCCGAATCGCCTTTGGACGGGCCTGCATTACCCGTTGTTGCGATTCCATAGTCGGAATTAAACACCGTTTTTACATTTTGAGCCATCGCTTCCGCGACTTCAGAGCTGACCACAGAGTGTTTTGCAATCAATTTCGGATCTACTTTTAAAACCTCTGTTTTTATTTCCGTTGCATAGGCGACAATGCCTCCTTTAAAATAGGCAGACGCGCCGTCATAAGCCGTAATGTTTTCTGCTATTTTACCTCCCGTACAACTTTCGGCGATTGAAAGGGTTTTTCCTAATTTCACCAATTGATTTCCGATGATTTGCTCAATTGAGGATTGTTCTTCAAACCCTACAAAGATGTCATTAATCAGAGGCAATAAGGCTTCAATTTGTGCATCAACTCCATCGGTGATCGCCACTTTATCAAACCCTGTTGAAGACAGTCGCAAGCGGACTCTACCAAGATTTGGTAAGTATGCAAGCTTTATAGATTCTGGCAAGGCAGTTTCCCAATCCTTAATCCGTTCGGCAATGACGCTCTCCCCTAGCCCGTACGTTAAAAGTGTTTTGTGCAAGATATAAGGACGTTCAAATTTTTCGGAGATTCGTGGCAAGACCTCATCATTCATCAGACCTTTCATTTCGTAAGGCACTCCCGGTAAGGATATGAATATTGTGTTGTTTTTTTCGAGCCACATGCCGGGGGCACTCCCCGATTTATTCATTAAGGCCGTCGCTTTGGAAAGCACCAATGATTGATCTATATTTACCTGAAGCAAGGGTTGTTTGACAAAGTTCTTCCACAGATATTTTATGTTGTCCATAACTGCTTCATCATAGACCAAAGTGTCTTCAAAGTACTGCGCCAAGGTTGTTTTGGTAATGTCATCTTTTGTGGGGCCTAACCCTCCTGTAATAATGACAATATCAACATTGGCTTCAGCAGCTTCAAATGCTTTTAATATATGCGTTTTATCATCTTGAACTGAAGTGATTTGATAGACGGAGACGCCTATATTATTTAATTCTTTCGCTATAAATGCAGAATTGGTATCCACTATTTGACCAATTAGAATTTCATCGCCAATCGTAATTATTTCTGCTTTCATTTCTTATTTAACTTTAATTGAAAAGAATTCTTCTTCTCCAATAAATCCCTTTAAAGAATCATTGGGTTGCACACGGCTGACTCCTGAAGGGGTGCCTGTAAAGATAATATCTCCAATCTTTAAAGTGAAAAACTGGGATACATACGCAATGATCTCGTCAATATTCCACAACATATCGCTGGTTGTGGCGGACTGTACAATTTCATCATTTTTATGAAGACTAAACGGAAGGTCGTTCAGATTCTCGAAGTTTGATTTTGACACCCACTTCCCAACAACTGCAGCCCCGTCAAAGGCTTTCGCTTTTTCCCAAGGCAAGCCTTGTTCTTTAAGTTTCTGCTGAAGGTCACGTGCTGTAAAATCAATTCCTAAACCAATTTGTTCGTAGTATTTATGGGCGAATTTTGAATCGATATGTTTGCCAACTCGATTTATTTTGACCAATACCTCCACTTCATGATGCACCTCATCAGAGAAGTCTGGAATAAAAAAGGGTTGTTTTTTTAGAAGGATCGCAGTATCAGGTTTCAAAAAGATCACCGGTTCTGTGGGTTTTTCGTTTTTGAGTTCTGAGATGTGTTGCGCATAATTACGCCCAATACAAATGAGTTTCATCTATTGCAATTTATTGTTGAATGCACGCAACTTAATAGCTGTTAACACCTTTTTGGTGTAAAGTGGAAAATCTGCTGAAAGCAACCAACCAAAATACCCTGGTTCTTTTTCGAGAATTTCAGTTACTTTTTTACCGTTGTGTTTCCCGAAAGAGAAACACTCATCGCCCTCTTTATCATAGGCAATAAAACCAGCGAAATCCGCAAGTTTTTTGCGAGAGCTGAAATCTGCTAAAAAAGTTGTGTCATTTTCTAAATCTTCGTAGCGGTCTAACTGTGCTTTTAAAACCTCATAAGTCGCCATGGTGTCGGCTTCTGCACTGTGTGCATCTTCGAGGCTTCGGTCGCAATAAAACTTAAATGCAGCTGTCAGGGTGCGTTGTTCCATTTTATGAAAAATAGTTTGCACATCTACCGACTGTCGGTTTTTCATATCAAAGTCGATGCCTGCTCTTAGCATTTCTTCTGCTAATAAGGGAATGTCAAAACGGTTGGAATTAAAGCCTCCTAAATCAGAATCTTTAATCCATGTATTAATTTCTTTTGCAAGTTCATTGAATGTAGGTTCATTGGCCACCTTTTCGTTGGTGATGCCATGGACGGCTATGACTACTGCAGGAATTGGCATCTCTGGATTTACTAACCAGGTTTTCTTTTCTTCAGTACCATTTGGATTTACTTTTAAGATCGAAATTTCTACGATTCGATCTTTGGTAATACTGATTCCTGTTGTTTCTAAATCGAAAAAACAAATGGGTTTACTTAGGTTTAATTGCATAATTATAGTGTTCTATTATCGTCCCATGCTTCTAGGTATTCTTTGACTGTCTTTAAGAATTGACCGCCTAAGGCTCCGTTCACAACTCTGTGATCGTAGGAATGTGACAAAAACATACGTTGTCTAATTCCGATAAAATCGCCTTCGCTGGTTTCAATTACGGCGGGTACTTTTCGAATGGCACCAAGTGCTAAAATTCCAACTTGTGGCTGGTTGATAATGGGTGTTCCCATAATACTTCCAAATCCTCCAACATTGGTCACTGTATAAGTTCCATCTTGAATATCATCTGGTTTGAGCTGATTGGTACGTGCGCGAAGTGCTAAATCATTCACGCGATTCGTCATCCCAATAAGGTTTAATTGATCTGCATTTTTGATGACTGGCACAATTAAATTGCCATCTGCCAAGGCTGCAGCCATTCCGATATTGATATTTTTTCGCTTGATTATTTTACCGTCTTGAACGGAAATGTTAAGCATTGGATGCACGGTTAGCGCATGCGCAACAGCCTCCAGAAATATAGGTGTAAACGTAATATTTTGCCCTTCTCGAGCTTTAAAAGCATCTTTAATTCGCAGTCTCCAATTCCATATTTTAGTAACATCTACTTCGATAAAAGACTGTACATGTGCCGAGGTCTGAATGGAATCGGTCATGTGTTTAGATACCAGTTTCCCCATGCGAGACATTTCAATAATTTCATCTTCTCCACTACTCACTACAGGACTTGCTGCAGATGGGCTCGGCGTTGTTGATACGCTAGGTGCGATGGACACGCTTGGTGCTTTTACTTCAACTGGAGCAGCTTGAGATTTATTTGTTAAGTAAGATAGAATGTCATTTTTGGTGACTCTGCCTTCTTTACCAGAGCCTTTGATGGCGTCTAGTTCCTGTTGAGAAATGCCTTCTTTTTTAGCTATATTTTTAACTAATGGCGAATAAAAACGTGCGTCATTAGAACTGATCGTGCTTATTGTTTCTTGAACCTTTGCAATTGAAGACTCTAATTGTTCCACTGCTTCGGGCTCAGTATCCACTGCAACTTCTGGGGTTGAAACAACACTCACTGGAGCGTCAGATTCTGTTTCTATAATGGCGATGGTTTGCCCTACTTCGACAATGGCATCTACTTCAAATAGCTTTTGAATTAAAATTCCTTCAACTTCACTCGGCACTTCACTGTCGACCTTATCCGTTGCAATTTCTAAGACTGCTTCGTCGGCTTCGATCTTTTCTCCAACGTCTTTTAGCCAAGCGGTTAGCGTGGCTTCGGCTACACTCTCACCCATTTTGGGTAATTTAAGTTCAAATTTTGCCATAGTTTAATGCGAATAGGTAAATTAATATAGACTACAAAATTAACTAAAATAGATGGAATTATTAAGAAATATCAGAATTGTATTACGTCCCCTACACTATCCGCCGAATTACTCCCTAGTATATAGTTGCAATTTTTGGGTTGAATTTTAAAAATAGACTGTTTTGTTTTAGAATCCTGCATCTGATCGATAATCGATTTAAATGATAAACTCGAGGCATCCAAAATTATTTCAAAGTTGGAATCAATTTCATCAACTGAAGAGATGATTTCTGGGTTCAACTTTTTAACTAATTGAGCCTCTGGATTGGTTGAAACTAAAACATGCTTATACTTGAATTCTGGTTGATGTTGTTTGAATGGCTTAATGAGAGTAAATAGTTTAATTCCAAAAAAGACACCTAAATCAAACAGCACATTGGATTTAAAATGTTTTCTATAGAATATCTGCATGGCACCATAAAAACGTTTGAAATAAATGGCGTTCCTTCGCGTACTTTCTCCCTTATAATGGATCACTGTAGTGCTTCCATAATAATAGTTGTCATATCCTTTTTTAAGCGATTTAAAAGAAAAATCGATGTCTTCTCCATACATGAAATAATCTTCATCGAAGCCCCCTAAAGAATTGTAAAGTGAACGCTTTAATACCATAAAAGCACCGACTAAAATTTCTACTTTTGCAGTGTCATATTCCGTAATATGATTGGCATAATAGTGTTCAGAATTCCCTAATACTTTTTTAATCGCAATATCAACGAGTGGTATATTTCGTTTGCTTTCTGGAAGATATTTCCCAGAACCATCTATCAATCGACAGCCTATAATTCCTAAATTTGTTTGTTTTTCTGCAAAACCGAGAATGGATTCAAAGGTGTCTTCTGCAACGACGGTATCTGGATTTAGAATACAGACATACTCGCCTTTTGCGACTTGAACGGCTTGATTATTGGCTTTTGAAAATCCTACATTGGAGTTGTTTTGTATTAAAATTACCGAAGGAAATTTTTCTTTCACCATGGCACAACTACCGTCCTTAGAATCATTGTCTATGACAATAATTTCTGAAGGAATATTCTCTAAAGAAGCCTCTACACTTTGTAAGCATAGCTCTAGAAAGTAGCGAACATTGTAATTTAGAATGACAACTGATAGTTTCAAGAATAATTAGGATTTAAGAGAGAGTTCAAAAGGAATTCTATTGGTGATGCTTCGTCCAAGCGTGACTTCGTCTGCATATTCTAATTCGTCTCCAACAGAGATTCCGCGGGCGATGGTAGAGATGACGACTTCTGTATCTTGAATTTGTTTAAATATATAAAAATTAGTGGTATCGCCTTCCATCGTTGAGCTTAACGCAAAAATGAGCTCCTTAGTATTTCCCAAGCGAACTTTTTCAATTAAACTGTTAATTTTTAAATCGTGAGGCCCTACTCCATCCATGGGGGAAATTTTACCACCCAATACATGATAGACCCCTCTATAGGAGGAAGTACTCTCAATAGCCATGACATCTCTGATGTCTTCCACCACACACACCACGTCTTGTTGACGGTTGGTGTTGATGCAAATTTCACACAATTCGGAGTCACTAATATTGTGACAGTTTTTACAAAAATTAATGTTTTGGCGCATCTTCTGCAAGGCTTCCGTCAGATGAAGCGTTTGCGACTCTGGCTGACGCATCAAATGAAGCACAAGCCGTAAAGCCGTTCGGCGTCCGATACCAGGCAATTGCGCAACTTCATCCACAGCGCTTTGTAATAATTTAGAAGAAAATTCCATGACACAAATTTAGATAAAATTAAACGAATTTATGTCATGAAATCAAACATCTCTAAACACTGAAAACAGTGCTTAGTTTATAATTAATTTTTTAGTGATTTCCTTATTTAATGTATTCACTTTTAAGAAGTACAGTCCTTGTGGAGCCTGTAATTCTATTTCAGGATTTTGGGATAGATCCCTGTTTTTCTCATAAAAAACCAACTTCCCTAGGGGATCATAAATTTTGATGGTCACTAGATCGTTTAATTTCCAATTCAATTTAAAAGTTCCCGTTGTTGGGTTTGGTGACACGATCAAATCTGAGATTTGTAAATCATTCACGCCCAAGGCTGCAGGATTGAACAAATCAACTCGCCAAAGCCCTCTTCCGTAGGTCGCCGCATATAGTTTGTTATCAGCCGTATTTACCTCAAGCTCATTGACTTGAACATTTGGCAAATCAGTACTGTAAGATGTCCAGGTGGTTTCATTAGCTCTCAAATAATAAATCCCATAATTCATCCCTAAGTATAGTATATCTTCACCATACGTTATATCCCAAACCAATGCCAAGGCACTAAAACTAGGTAAGTCATGCGTTGTAACACTCCAATTTTGACCGCCATCACTAGAAATATAGACTTTATCTGATGAATTTGTCGCAATGGCTAGTTTATTTGAATCTGTTGGATGAATGGCAATCGAATTAATATCTCCAGAAAACCCTGTCAGTTGCGCCCAATCTCCATTGGAACCACCACTGGTCGTCTTGTAAAGATTACTCCCAAAGGCAGCATACATGGTATCGCTATCAGAAGGTGCTATTTTTAGGTGGTTTGCAGTGCTTCCAAAATCTTGTGAGATAGAAGTCCAAGTATCTCCTCCATCAAGGGATTCATATATTTCACGGTATCCAGAGTATAGTGTCGCAGCAACATTAGGATCCTGCTCAAAAGGGGTCACCCAACTACCATCGGCACCATCAACATCATCAAAATATCCATGGTTGATCCAATTTATACTAACTCCTTGATCATATGATTTATATAGAGTCCCATATTGAGAAGTTCCGTACAAAACATTTGGATCTGAATGATCGATAAACGTTTCCATCCCATCAGCACCTAACCAATCATACCAAACACCGTCTGCTCTATAAACCGAGGCTCCATTGTCTTGTGAGCCTCCAGAAACAATAACTGGATTTGTTTGACTAATTCCAATTTTATAAAATTGACGTATCCCCAAACCAGCTGTTAAATCGGTATAATAAGTACTGCTGACATTCGTTGAGTCATTGGCTACAAAAATGCCGCCATCACTACCCACATATATTTTGTCATTATGATAGATCATAAGATCAATATCGGCATGGCAATAGCCTATGTTTTCATTTGCTGCAGTACCTGGTTGCCATTGAGAGGTCACCGTAAAATCCGTACCACCATTCGTTGATCTCCATGAAAGAACACCAGCAATATGAACGTCATTTACATCAGATGGATTGACGATGATATCCATATCTCTTGGGGCTTGCCCTTTATCATCACTTGCATCTGATGTATAACCGAAATAATTTTTTCCGGCATGGTCTAATTCAGTAAAATTAGCACCACCATCGGTTGATTTATAAAACCCTCCAAATATGCGGCCAGCAGCTTCGAGTACATACACAACCTCAGGATTGTTTGCAGAAACGCCAATCATTTTTGGACCACTTAGGAAATTATCTTGATTTGCACCCGCTTCAAAATCATCAAAATAAACAACTCCTTGTGTTGGACTTTCTACAGAAATATCATCTAATGTGACTTCGCTGGCATAGTAGGAATGCCCTTCAAAAGCTATATAATAGTCTCCAGATGGATCTGGTAAAGGAATTGAAACGTCCTCCCATGCTGAAACTTCAGCTGGTATAGTTGCAAGCAGCGTCCATGGCTCGGAAACTCCTGTTTTATAAAATATTTTAAAAGGATTAGCAGGATTCTGAGGATATCGAATGTTTACATTTGTAAAAGAAAATTTTAATGTTGAATCTGAAATCCCGCTAAGATCGATTGCAGGTGTAATTAATTTTGTAATCGAATTTGATGCAGAAAACAGTGTTAAAATTGCTAACTTTGAACCGCTTTTAGCAGTCACTGAACTATTATGGTTAGATTCAGCTATGGCCCAATCTGTAGCCTCAGATACATATTCTTGACTCCAAGAAACTAAAGGATCAAAAGCATTATTGATAATCTCAAAACTTTGACCACCATCCGTAGATTTAAAAAATGAATTTCCTGATGCATAAATTGTATTGGTGTCCCCTGGCTTAAATTCTACATCAAAGCCTGTAGTAGACTCTGGATGAATTAATGCCCATGTTTGACCAGCATCAACTGATTTATATATCCCATCAAACTCCCCAGAACAAAACATTTTATTGGTGTTTGTAGGGTCAATCAAAATTTTATTAATTCTTCCATTTCCAGTATCTGCTAGTAGGTTCCAAGTGGCACCTGCATCTGTAGATTTATAAATTACGCCATAGGAAGTCCCCCAGAAATAGGTGTTTGAATCGGTGGGGTGTATTGTCAATGCATACACCACAATATTAGAGAGATTATCTGTTAATGCAGTCCAGGTTGTAGTACCATCAGTTGTTTTCCAAACACCTCCCCCTGGAGATCCAATAATGATATGATCTTCATTAGTGGGATCAATGGCTATACTGGTAATTCTTCCAACTCCTGGATTCCATCCCGAAGTTTGGTTCCAATAGGATGGCCCTAATTGTTCCCAGTTAGAAACCATACTCATGCGCCCTAATTGCGCCTCGCTGTTTTTGTAAGAATTGTACCGCTCTAACTCGTTATAGTAAAACGAAGGCGACTTTAAAAGTCCATTGTCATCTTGCATACGAATCGCATCATACTCCCAACGTTTAAAACTTTTGTAGCCAGTTCCTCTGCCTTTATCTCTGTTTTCAAAATGGGCTTCTGCAGCATTTTGAACTTCTAAAACTGTATATTGGTTTGAGTTCATCATCTCAAGATAGTCTTGAGCTTCGATAGATAAAAATGACAATAGGAAAACCCCTAAAATAAAGGTTGATTTTTTCATAATAAAGTTATAATTGGTTAACTTCGAAAAGTAATCTAATTTACTTCAACACATGAGTTCCTTTTTAATTTTAACGCTCCTTTTAGGTTATTTTTTAGTTTTAATTCTGATTTCTTACTTAACGGGGAAAAACGATTCTAATGTCGATTTTTTTAAAGCGGGCAAACAATCGCCTTGGTATCTCGTCGCATTTGGAATGATTGGCGCATCGTTGTCGGGAGTTACTTTTATTTCGGTTCCAGGTTGGGTAGAAGCGTCTCAGTTTAGTTATTTTCAGCTTGTTTTAGGCTATATGGTTGGTTATGTGGTGGTCGCTTTTGTGCTACTTCCTGTCTATTATAAATTAAATTTAACGTCCATTTACGAGTATCTTTTTCAACGCTTTGGATTTGTAAGTCATAAAACAGGTGCCTTTTTCTTTTTTGTATCAAGAGTTTTAGGCGCTGCATTTCGACTGTATTTAGTGGCGATTGTGTTACAGCAATTTGTATTTAACGAATGGAATGTTCCTTTCGAAGTCACCGTTATTATTTCAATTTTATTGATCTGGATTTATACCTTCAGAGGCGGTATAAAAACCATTGTTTGGACGGATACGCTTCAAACCTTGTTTATGATTACTGCGGTGGTATTGTCCATTTATTTCATCACCGATAGTTTGGGTTGGAGTTTCTCTGAGTTTCTAGCCTCTGACGAATTAAAGTCCTACAGTACTGTTTTTAATACGGACAGCATTTTGGACAAAAATTACTTTCTAAAATCCTTTTTTGGCGGTCTGTTTATCACCATTTGTATGACTGGATTGGATCAGGATATGATGCAAAAAAACTTGACGTGCAAATCGCTTAAAGACGCTCAGAAAAACATGCTTTCGTTCAGTGTTGTGCTTACTTTCGTGACCTTTTTATTCATGCTCTTGGGAGCGCTTTTGTTTATTTATGCCGAGCAAAATAATATTGCGATTCCGTTGTTAGATGGCAAACCCAAAACAGATTTATTATTCCCAGAAATAGCCCTCAATAGCGGCTTGGGAATTACGTTAGGCATCACGTTTATTCTTGGATTGATAGCTGCGGCCTACAGCAGCGCCGATAGTGCCCTGACTTCTTTGACGACCTCATTTTGTGTGGATATTTTGGATATGAAAGACAAAACGGAACAAGAACAAAAATCAATTCGTAAAAAAACACATATCGGAATGAGTGTACTTTTGGTGGTGGTCATCATCGCGTTCAAATACATTCTAAATTCCAATGTGATTAACAGCCTTTTAACCGTTGCGGGTTATACCTACGGCCCACTTTTAGGATTGTTTGCTTTTGGAATCTTTACAAATTATAAGATAAAAGATCGGTATGTATGGATGGTCGCCTTGGCTTCGGTTGCAATTGTGTTTATGCTTGGAAACATACCTTCGGACTACTTAGGTGGCTACGTGATTGGCTACGAACTTCTGCCTTTGAACGGCTTCTTTACTTTTCTAGGACTAATACTGATTCGGCGTAAATAACTTCAATTGTAAAAGGCGACTTCCTATGGGATAGCCGCCTTTATTATTTAAAATGTTATAGTAGTTATTGGTGTCTATTTTACAATCAATTTTTTAGTGATTTCGCTATTCGCAGTGTTTACTTTTAAAAAGTACAATCCTTTAGGAGCCCTTAATTCGATTTCAGGGTTTCGTGATAAATCTCTATTTTTTTCATAAAAGACCAACTTTCCTAGGGGGTCATAAATTTTTACAGTCACTAGTTTGTTTAATTTCCAGTCCAGTTTAAACACTCCATTTGAGGGGTTTGGCGAGACTTCTAAACCTGAGATATCGAATGCGTCCAATCCAAATACGCCTGCAGGGTTGTACAATTCAACACTCCAAAGTCCACGTCCATAAGTGGCTGCATATATTTTTTTGTCAGCAGAGTTTATCTCGAGCTCATTTACCCTAACATTTGGCAATCCTGTGTTATAAGGCGTCCAAGAGGTTGTATTCGCTCTCAGGTAATAAATTCCGTAATTCATTCCTACATATAAAACATCTTCATTATAAGTAGTATCCCACACAAGCGCAAGTGCAGCAAAATTTGGAAGATCGTAAAGCATTGAGCTCCATGTTGCACCGCCATCAGTAGAAACATAAATCTTATCGGATGAATTTGTCGCAATGGCTAGTTTGTTTGGATTTGTAGGATGAATGGCAATTGAATTAATTTCTCCAGAAAATCCTGACAATGACGGCCAATCAGCAAATAAACCCCCTCCGCCTGTTGTTGTTTTAAAAAGACTGGATCCAAACGAAGCATATATCGTATTACTTTCTGAAGGTGCAATCTTCAAATGGTCTGCATTGATGCCAAAGTTTTGTGAAATAGAACTCCAGTTCTGACCTCCGTCAGTAGATTTATATATTTGATTATACCCCGAATAAACAGTATTGGAGACATTCGTATCTTGCTCAAAAGGGGTAACCCAATTACCTGTCTTGTTATCAGGAGATTGAAGAAAAATAGCACTTTGTCCTTGATTGGTGGATTTATATAACCTTCCACCTTGTGAAGTGCCATACAAAATATTCGGGTCTGTATGATCGACAAAAGATTCCATACCATCCGCACCCAACCAATCGGCCCAAGTTTTATCTGCTCTGTAAACAGAAGTCCCATTGTCTTGAGCACCGCCAGTAACAACGACAGGATTTGTTTGACTAATTCCTATTCTATAAAACTGACGAATTCCCAAACCAGAAGTTAAATCGGTGTAATAAGTGCTACTAACATTCAGCGGATCTTTGGCTACAAAAATACCACCATCACTTCCTATATACAGCTTATTGTTCTGATAAATCATAATATCAATATCGGCATGGCAATAGCCGATATTTTCACCTGCTGCAGTCCCTGGTTGCCATTGAGATGTAACACTAAAACTTACACCCCCATCAGTGGAACGCCAAGATAGGATCCCAGCAATATGAACATCATTTGCATCGTTTGGATTTACAACAATATCCATATCTCTCGGTGCTTGACCACTATTATCATCTGCATCCGAACTGTAACCAAAATAATTTTTACCTGTGTGATCTAATTTATTGAAATTTAAGCCGCTATCGGTGGACTTGTGAAATCCTCCAAAAGCACCACCAGAAGCCTCAAGCAAATAGACAACTTCAGGATTTGCAGCAGAAACACCAATCATTTTTGCATCAAAGTTAAAGTCATTAGCCCCTGAAATAAAGTTGTTATTTATTTTTGAAAAGGATTGACCAGAATCTGTGGACTTGAAAAAACCATTTCCTGATACATAAACAACACTGAGGTCTCCAGGTTTAAATTCTACATCATAACCCGTGGTAGATTGAGAGTGAATTAAACTCCAATTGACGCCTCCATTGGTAGATTTATAGACGCCATCATATCGGCTAGAACAAAACATTATACTTGTATCAGATGGGTTAATTAAAATCTTATTGACAACGCCATTTCCTGTATCCGCTAATTGATTCCAAGTTGCACCAGCATCCGTTGATTTAAAAATGACACCAGAAGAACTTCCCCAATAATAAATATTAGAATTAACAGGGTCTATAGTCAATGAATACACAAAAATATTTGAGAGGTTGTCGGTGAGTGCCGACCAATTAGTTCCCCCATCAACCGTTTTCCAAACACCGCCTCCTGGCGATCCAACAATAATATGATTGGCATTATTTGGGTCAATAGAGATGCTTGTAATTCTTCCAACCCCTGGGTTCCATCCAGACGTTTGATTCCAAGATGTGGGGCCTAATTGTTCCCAATTTGCAACCAGACTTGTCTGACTTGAGGGTGTAGCATTGTTGATCTCTGAGTTGTACCGTTCTAACTCATTAATATAAAATGAAGACGATTTCAAAAGTCCATTTTCGTCTTGCATACGAATGGCATTGTATTCCCAACGCTTAAAAGTTTTGTACCCAGAACCCCTATCGGTGCCTTTGATTTCAAAATACTCTTCAGCTTTATTCTGAATTTCCTGAACTGTAAATTCTTCTGAATTAATCATTTCAAGATAATCCTGAGATTCGGCATATAAAAATGATACTAAATAGGTAAGTAAAATAAGAGTAGGCTTATTCATAATAATAAAAGATTAAAGATTAAGGACTTACAATGTAGTGAAAAATAATTAGAACACAGATTCAACTATATTTAACGCCTACTTAACACGAATTTAATTTAATACTGATTTGTAGAAAGCAACACTAATGTACAGGCTACTTCATAATTTATAGAGGCTTCATTTAAAAGTTTATAAAATTCAGGGTTTTCAGTGCCAGGATTAAAGATCACGCGAGTGGGATTTAAATCCAAAATATAATCATAATAAGCTTCTTGACGTTTTGGGTTCAAATACAAAGTGACTGTATGAATGTTTTGATATGACTGTAATTCCGTAGCGATCTCAATGCCACAAACTGTGCCTTTTTTCATTCCAAAAGCCTTGACTTCTATGGCATTTTCACACAAGCGAAGTATTGCCATATTGGAGTAACGATCCGATTTTAAAGAAGCGCCGAGAACGAGTGTGTTTTTTTTGGACATGGAATCAGTTAAATGTTAATTAAAAATAAAAGAGTAACAATATTAATTATCTATCGTCTAATCTACAATAGACTATTAATTTTATCCCCAAATAAATGAAAAATCTCGCAGTATTACTTACTTTTTTAATGTTTTCCAATTTAGCTCTTTATGCTCACGACCCTTTAGACAAAGGCACTGTTAGCGGGCGTGTGATCGATTCTGAATCAAACGAAACCCTTCCCTATGTGAATATCATCATCAAATCTCCGTTAGGTGAACTCATTACAGGTGGAATTACAGATCAGGATGGAGTTTTTGAAATCTCAAATATTAAAGAAACTACATTTATAGTCTCCGTTCAGTACATTGGCTATAAGACTTTGAACAAAGATGTCACACTGAATCGTGGCACAAAAAAACTCGATTTAGGAACTCTTGTCTTAGAAGAAGACAATACAGCTCTTGACGAAGTTACGGTCATCGCAGAAACTTCTAGCATTCAACAAAAAGTAGACCGAAAGGTCATCACTATTGGAAAAGATTTAGCGGCTAGCGGAACGGCCTCCGAACTTATGGTCGGTATTCCCTCTGTGAGTGTAGATCCTCAAACTGGAGACATTAGTTTAAGAGGAAATTCAAATGTAAGAGTGATGGTTGATGGAAAATTATCCAACATTCCAACGGCACAATTATTAAAGCAAATTCCGTCAACAGCTATTAAATCTGTTGAACTTATTACCAATCCCTCTGCCAAGTATAACCCTGAAGGCATGAGTGGGCTAATCAATATTATATTACACAAGAATACGATGCTCGGGTTTAATGGTAATTTCAGCATGGGGCTTTCCTATGAAAAGTCTGCTAAATTCAACAGTGCCTTAACCACTAATTACCGAAACGGCAAGTTCAATGTTTATGCTAATTACAGCAATAATATCTCCGAAAACAGAAACCACGGTGTAATCCAAAGGCCTGAAAATAATTCCAAACAATTATTTAAATTTAATAATGACAACAAAAATCATTTGATCAAATTTGGAGTGGATTATTACATTAACGATAAGCACACTCTATCTATTTTTACCAATCAAAACAAATCCAACTCAAAAAATAACGGAGAATCGAATGCTATTTACGCAAACAACAATTCGCTTAATCAAACACAGTTGTGGTTGGACAAAGGAGACAACTCCACCAGTCAATACAACTTCGATTATAAAATTAATTTTGATGATGATGGTCATAATATAGAGTTTGAAATAGACCACAATACTTTTGACAGCAACAGCTTTGCAGACTTTTCATATCCTGTAGGCAACAGTACTAATTATATTGACCTTAACAAAACAGATCGGAAACGAACGACCCTAAATCTTGACTATGCGAATGCGCTCAATGAAAACTCAAAAGTAGAATTTGGTTTACAAGCAAACCTTTTCAATTCACTGATAGGATATGCATCCACTGGAGACACTTATGACCTGTCGGGCATGCTCGTCCCTACCCCCAGTTCAGATTTTGAGTATACCCGAAATATTTATTCCCTGTATGGAAATTTTAACAAAAAAATTGACAAATGGTCGTATCAGCTGGGATTGCGATTGGAAAATGTAGCTGTGACCGCCCTAGAGGAAAAAACAAGTCAACCCCTAAATACCACTACTAAAACGCCTTTTTCAAATGACTATTTTGAATTCTATCCGTCCGCATACATTACCTATGCGCCTTCTGAAAAAAACTCCTTTCAAGTCAATTACAGCAGACGAATCGATCGCCCTGGAATTGGGCAAGTTAACCCCATAAAAGAATGGAGTACGCCCTTGATTTCTTCTTACGGAAATACCAATCTTCAACCTCAGTTCACCAATTCTGTGGAGTTTAATTACACTCGAGATTTAGAAGGAGGTAGCATCACTTTTGGAACGTTTTACAGACAAATTTCAAATGAAATTAACAGAGCGTTATTTATTGATCGCTCCGACGTAAATTCGGGACGCTTGATTTTAACACATGATAATTTTAACAATTCTAAGGCTTATGGCGTTGAGTTATCAAGCAGTTATAAACCTACAAAATGGTGGAGTTTGAATGGCAGTTTTGATTTGTATTCTCAAACGCTTAAAGGAATTACGGAACACCTAGAAATTCCTATAGAAACCGCAGTCGTAAGTGATATCATCACTGAAATAAATTCGGTTGATAATATCGCCTGGAATTTTAGAGTTTACAACAGTTTCAAAGTAAGCAAAAAAGTCAACCTAACCGCCTTTGGATTTTATAGAGGCGCAAACTCAAATTTACAGTTTAATGTAAAGCCAATGTATTTTCTAAATATTGGGTCACGTGTTAGTTTTCTTGATGGCAAAGGAAGTGTCAGCCTGAATTACAATGACATACTAAACACCATGAAGTTTGGTTTTGACAGCACGAGACCTTATGTCCAAGAAGGAGAATTTAACTGGGAAAGCAATACGATTTACCTAGGGGTCACCTATCGATTTGGAAGTACTAAATACAGTGCCAAGTCTCGAAAAAACAGAGCCAATGATGAGAAGTCTGGTGGTGGTTTTATGTAACTCTATAAACTACCATTTTATAATCACACTTCCCCAAGTGAATCCACTTCCAAAGGCGGCTAAAACAACCGTGTCGCCTTTTTTGATCTTCCCTTGTTCATGGGCTTCAGATAAGGCAATTGGAATGGAAGCTGCTGTTGTATTTCCGTATTTTTGAATGTTGTTATAAACTTGATCGTCCGACAATCCAAACCGCTTTTGAATAAATTGAGAAATCCGCAAGTTGGCTTGATGTGGGATGAGCATATCAATATCAGAAACTTCTAAATTATTTTTTTGAAGACCTTCACTGATCACTTCACTAAAGCGTTTGATTGCATGTTTAAAAACAAATTGCCCATTCATATAAGGATGGTAACTGAAATCATCGGGATCATTTTCTTTAATAATATCCGTCACCCAACGTGTTCCCATCCCTGGCGCTTCGGTGGCAAGCTCAAGCGCGTGCTTCCCTTCAGAATGTATGTGTGTCGATAGAATCCCTTTTGTCAAATCTTCTTCTCGCGTCAATATAGCAGCACCGGCACCATCGCCAAAAATAACTGAAATACTTCGACCGCGAGTCGATTTGTCAATCCCATGCGATTGCAATTCACTCCCAATCACAAGGATGTTTTTGTACATACCCGTTTTAATAAATTGATCCGCTACAGAAATCGAATACACAAACCCCGAGCATTGCGCCCTGATATCCAAAGCCGCTACCGTATCTATTTCTAAAGCTTCTTGAATTTGCACCCCTGGCCCAGGAAAGTAATAATCGGGACTTAGAGTTGCAAATACAATAAGATCAATGTCTTCTTTTTCAATTCCAGCGTTTGAAATGGCCTTTTTGGCAGCTTCCAAGCCCATTGTAAAAGTCGATTGTCCATCGCCTGGCTTTGCCCAACGACGTTCTTTGATACCTGTGCGTTCTTGAATCCATTCATCCGTGGTGTCCATAATCTTAGACAAATCGTCATTCGTGACAATGTTTTCTGGCACATAATGACCTAAACCTATAATTTTTGAGTTGTACATAGTGTAAGTTTGAGTAAAAGGAGTAACAAATATAAACTAAAATGTCAGTTTGTCACTTTTTAATATTTGGTATTTTTTTTGACTATAGATTTGGATATAACTTAAAAATCAACACAATTATGTCAAAAGGTACGATTAATGTATCCGTAGAAAATATTTTTCCACTGATTAAAAAATTCCTCTATAGCGATCACGAAATCTTTTTACGTGAATTGGTGAGTAATGCCACAGACGCCACTCTAAAACTAAAACACTTGACCAACATTGGCGAAGTGAGTGTGAAGTATGGAACGCCAAAAATCGAAATTAAAATCGATAAAGAAGGCAAAAAACTTCACATCATCGATCAAGGTTTAGGGATGACTTCTGATGAGGTTCAGAAATATATTAACGAAGTTGCTTTTTCTGGCGCCGAAGAATTTTTAGATAAATATAAAGATAAGTTAGACGATTCTGGAATCATCGGTCATTTTGGACTGGGCTTCTACTCTGCCTTTATGGTCGCCGAAAAAGTTGAGATTATCACCAAATCTTTCAAAGACGAACCTGCAGCACACTGGACGTGTGATGGTAGCCCACAATACACGCTTGAAGCTTCTGACAAAACAGAAAGAGGAACAGAAATTATTTTGCACATCGCTGAAGATTCTACTGAATTCCTTGAAGAAAGCCGTATTACGACGCTTTTAAACAAATACAATAAGTTCATGCCGATTCCAATTAAATTTGGAACCAAAGAAGAAAATGATGAAACGCATGAACCTAAAACAACTACGGACAAAGACGGTAAGGAAACAACGGAACCTCAGCGTAAGGTGACGGTTGACAATATCATTAACAACCCAACGCCCGCTTGGATCAAGCAGCCTTCTGAATTAGAAGATCCTGACTATAAAAGTTTTTACCGCGAGTTGTATCCAATGCAGTTTGAAGAGCCTTTATTCAATATTCATTTAAATGTAGATTATCCTTTCAACTTGACAGGGATTTTATACTTCCCAAAAATGGGGAATGACATGAACATGCAAAAGGATAAAATTCAGTTATATCAAAACCAAGTGTTTGTAACGGATAACGTTGAAGGCATTGTTCCTGAATTTTTAACGATGCTAAGAGGAGTGATTGATTCTCCAGACATTCCATTAAACGTATCTCGTTCATACCTTCAAGCAGATGGCGCGGTTAAAAAAATATCGTCTTACATCACTAAAAAAGTGGCAGATAAAATGAAGTCTCTATTCAATTCTAATAGAGAAGATTTTGAAGCGAAATGGAATGACATTAAAATTGTGATTGAATACGGGATGCTTTCCGAAGATAAATTCTTTGAGAAATCAGATGCATTTGCATTGTATCCTTCAGTCGATGGAGCCTATTACACCTATGATGAGCTTTACAATAAAATCAAAGCGAATCAAACGGATAAGGACGATAAATTAGTCATTTTGTATGCTTCTAATAAAGATGCACAACACAGCTATATTGAAGCTGCAAAAACAAAAGGCTATGAAGTGTTATTGTTAGACTCTCCTATTGTGTCTCATTTAATTCAAAAATTAGAAAGTGAAAAGGAAAACACAAGCTTTGTACGTGTTGATTCTGATCATGTTGATAATTTGATTAAAAAGGATGAAGCGACCGTTTCTAAACTGAGTGAAGAAGACAAAACATCGCTTGAAACTATTTTGAAAGAAATTGTTCCTTCAGAAAAATTCATGGTACAACTAGAGGCAATGGACAGCAATTCTGCTCCCTTTATGATTACACAACCTGAGTTTATGCGTCGTATGAAAGAGATGCAACAAACTGGCG
>TARA_B110001469_G_scaffold111217_1_pt1 | contig 33116 bp, 30 predicted proteins | sample TARA_B110001469 | Tara Oceans TARA_B110001469 (sample SAMEA4397034) | marine metagenome | biome: Polar Biome; feature: [SRF] surface water layer (ENVO:00010504); material: water (ENVO:00002006), including particulate matter (ENVO:01000060) such as... | depth 5 m
TGCAATCGGATTAGTTGCACTAATGATGACAAGTTGTGCTACCGTTTTTGGCGGGAAAGTAACAGCTCATCAAAAAACAAGACCTGCTGCAGGTGAACAACAAAGAGAAATTAGAGTTGGCGCATTAATTGCCGATCTTTTACTTTTCTGGCCAGGTGCAATCGTTGATTTTGCAACGGGTGCAATCTACAGACCAAAAAACTAAATTTACAGACTTGTTATAGACAAGTGGGCATACAGTTTCTTTTATAGAATTCTCTGTTGCCATGTGAATTTTTACTGATTATTTAAAAACGCTTGCAGCAATTGTAAGCGTTTTTTTTGTGGTAATTATTTTTTTACTACATTTAATCCAAACTAAATTCCCCAAATGAACGAAATCGTATCCATCGAATGGTTGCATCAGAACTTGAATCACCCCGATTTAATTATATTAGATGCGAGTCTTAACGCAACTGCTGAAGGGAATACAGGAGACACGCTTTTAAAAACCATTCCAGGAGCACGCTTCTTTGACATAAAAAACAACTTTTCCAATCCTAACAGTTCGCTTCCCAATACCCTCCCAAATGAAATACAGTTTGAGACTGAATGTCAAAAATTGGGCATCCGTCGGAATTCAAAAATTGTGGTGTTTGATTCTTTAGGGATCTACTCAAGTCCACGCGTTTGGTGGCTGTTTAATGCAATGGGACATGAAGATATTTCTGTGTTAGACGGCGGACTTCCCGCTTGGATTGACATTGGTTTCCCAACAGAAACCCGAACATCTAAGCCCTATAGAGTTGGAAATTTTAAAGCGAAAATTCAATCCAAATACGTCAAAAACTATCAAGATGTTTTGGACAATGTACACACAAAAACATTCACTATTGTGGATGCGCGTTCAGAAGGGCGGTTTAATGGCAGTGCTGATGAACCTCGAAAAAATTTGAAAAGCGGACACATCCCCGACTCGATTAATATTCCTTATGGCGAAGTGCTTGCGAATGGGAAATTCAAATCTGTATCGGAACTAAAAACACTGTTTGATAAAAATTACTCCGATCAAAAAGAATTGGTTTTTAGTTGTGGCTCTGGGCTTACCGCTTGTATTGTGATGCTCGCCAATGAGATTGCATTTAATAAAAGTAGGACGATCTATGACGGCTCATGGACGGAATGGGCTGAACGTCAAAATCTAAAAACTGACGTTTTGTAGCAACATCTTTAAATTTTATTACAAAAATTTTAAAATCATAGAACAAAAACCAAGAGATGAAAACAAATAAACTAATGCATTTTCATTGCTTTTTAGATGAAGCGGGTGATACCACTTTTTATGGGAAAGGAAAGAAGAATATTATTGGGACAAATGGTGTTTGAAATGTTTTCATTATTGGCATGGTAAAAGTAAAAGATTCATTGGATGAAGTGAGGGATAAAATAAATGAACTTCAAAAGAAAATAACTCAAAATGACTTCTATCACGTTCCTAGTGTACTTAAAAAAATTAACAAAGCTGGATGTTATTTACACGCAACTGATGACTTACCTGAAGTTAGAAAAGAGATGTTTGATTTAATAAAAACTATTAATTGTAGTTTTGAAGCAGTTGTTGGAAGAAAGGATATTGAACGTTACGAAACTAAACACAAAGGAAAAGAAGATTATTTTTATGCTGATTTATTATCTCATTTACTTAAAGACAAACTTTCTAAACACAAGAAACTCGTAATGCATATTTCCGAAAGAGGGAGAAGTACAAAGAACCATAATTTAGAATTAGCGTTTTCAAAAGCGAAGCAACGATTTTCTAAAATTAACAGCAATAAAGAAATGAAAACTAATGTAGTTTTTAACGTGAATTACCCAACAAAAGATCCCTTATTAAATTTGGCGGATTATTTCTGTTGGACAATTCAAAGGGTCTTTGAAAGAGGAGAAATAAGATATTATAATTTTATTAAAGAGCAAGTTAAACTCGTGATAGACCTTTACGATTATGACAAATACGATAATTTTAAAAACTATTATGAGACTAAAAAGAATCCATTGACCGCTGAAAATATAATAAGTCCACTAAAACACTAATTTTAAATTAAATTTAAAATAACGACATGGAGTCGACTTTCGTGTTTTGCAGACTTAATAAGTACAAATATACAATTTATATACATATGTGTAAAGTAAAGCAGAACGATTTATGACGGCTCATGGACGGAATGGGCTGAACGTCAAAATCTAAAAACTGACGTTTTGTAGCAGCTCGTTTTTCCTTCAAAAGCGCATTTTGTACTAATTTAAACAACTTAAAACATGGAATATGAACTTTTTGGGGGTGTAGAAAAGCTTACTAAATTAATTAAAAAAACAAAAAAACCTTCGAGAGTTGGCACTAATTAAAGCAATGGTTTTTGACAAAAAACAAGCGTTTTTAACGATTTTCAAAAAGTAAGGTTTTCCCTTACTTTTAGTAACATAAAATTGGATGCTTATTTCATTTTGAGTAATTAAATTGCATACAAAAGTTATGGCAATAGAATGTTTAATTATTGAAGATGATAAAAGTGCGGTTGATATTATACTATCCGTGGGGAATGATTATACCCAAACTTCATTTAATCACGTAGGTGAAGAACAAGAAAAAGCTTTAAATATTATTCTAAAAATCAAGCCCGAGATTATTTTCATAAATATTGAATCTGTTAAAATTAATTTTTTGGAGTTTTTTTATGAGATCTCCAAGTACATGAAAGACATGCCCTATCTTATAGCACTTTCTACAACCAAAGAAAATGCCTATGATGCGTTTAAATATAATTTCTCACTTTACATCTTAAAACCATTAACTGAATATTCTATCAGAAAAAACTTAGGATCAATTCTTGAAAAAATTCCTGTAAAAGAAGCTGAATCTATTTGCTTAAAATCAAATAAAGATTTTCATTACTTAGACATTTCTAATATTCTTTATTTGAAGGCCGATAACAATACAACCGACTTTTTTATGGACGATGGCAAAGTGATCAATTCCTATAAAACTTTGAAAGTTTTTGAACAATCACTCCCTGAAAATTTTTACAGAATACATAAGAGTTACATTATTAATATAGACAGCATTTCCAGAATTCATTTTGGAAAATCGATGTGCATTATTAAAAACCAACACAAAATACCTTTTACCAAAACTTTTATAGACAACATCAACACGATGAATAATGTGCTGTCAGAAAATGCCATGTTTACATTAAAGTAATTTCCCTACACAAAATAAAGATTTCCCTAAAAAGCACAAGACAGAAACTAAAACCCTGTCATATCTATATTTAACTAAGAGATATAATTTTATATTTGTATCAGGATAGTCCTAACAAGTCCAATTAATACGCGATTAATTGTGCCTCATTTTTATAAAACATAAGCTGTAGTTACAGCACAAAAATTAACAACAAAATCCTTAAAAACTTATACTATGAAAACCTTAAAAGTAATTTTTTCTCTATTTGCACTGACACTAATTTTATTTTCTTGCACCCCACAAGCCTTAGACGACGACCAAAACACCAATGCTGTTGAAGACATCCAAGCAACGGGTGAAGAAAATACCACTACAAATAATGGTAGTAAAGGGTAGTTCTTAAAAATATCATATAAAAAAGCCTTTAATATATCTATTAGAGGTTTTTTTAGTAATTTGCATGAAAGCCCCATCTTTTGAAACTAAAACTCGTATCTCTATTTTTTGCTCTTTGCTTTGTCTTCGTGCTGGTGATGCGGTTCTATGGCAATCTGCCTAAGACAGCAGGCTCTCCTTTATCTCCCTCAAGTAACGACAGCGTTGCCACTTGGATTCAGGCATCCAAAAATACCTCCTATGCTTTAGAACAACGAAAACAGTTTTTAACAAAAGCCTACCACATTGTTAAAGCCTCACAAATTGATACGACACAAGCAAGAAAGTTAACGACGATTGCCTATCAGAACTTAAAGTTAGGCGATACGGCACTGTTTAAAAACCGAACCAACGAAGCGTTGGCCCTCGCCACCCGACTGAACGATTCGTTTGCTATGGGAGATGCCCATTGGAATTATGCGAGCTACTATACAGATAGAGCCGTTTACGACAGTGCCTATCATCACTTTAATGCTGCCGATGGTTATTTTGAACCCAGTGGCTACATCTCAGAATCCGCAAAAATGCAACATGGTATGGCGTTTATCAAAGGGCGTTTCAAAGATTATTCTGGCAGCGAGGTACTGACTTTTATGGCGATTAAAAAGTTTAAACAGATAGAAGACTCCAAATCATTGTATTCATGCTATGATCATTTAGGACAATTGCAAAACGACATCTACGAATATGACAAAGCCCTGTATTATTATAATAGATCCTTAGAATATTTAGACGAATTCAATAACAACCAAACTCAATTCCAAGCCAGTCTGAACAATATTGGCATTACGTATCTGAAAAAAAAAGACTATACCCGCGCTTTACATAATTTTAATACCCTTTTAGAAAACGATCGTTTAAAGCTAAACAATAAAGATTACTATGCCCGTGCCCTCGACAACCGAGCCTTTTGTAAACTGTTAATGAAAGACACCCTCCTTGTTGCAAAACAGCTGAACGAGGCCTTGAAAATTAGAGATAGTTTGGATAACAAAGGAGCCGTTGTCATCAGTAAATTACATTTAGCACACTATTACACCTACGCACAAGACAGCGTCAAAGCGATCGCGGTTGCAAAAGAAGCCAACCGTTTGGCAGATGAGATCAGAAACAGCAGAGACTATTTGGAGTCCTTGACCATTTTAGCAAATTTAGACCCCCAGAATTCTGCGGCCTATTTAAAAAGACACATTGAATACAGCGATAGCTTACAAATTATAGAACGGAAAATTCAAAACAAGTTTATCAGAATAGCGTGTGAAACGGATGAATATATCGAAGAAACCGAACGACTCGCAGAACAAAAACTATGGATTACAATCATAGGTTTTGTGACTCTTTTAGTACTTGCGTTATTAATTTTAATTGGGTATCAAAAATCAAGACACAACCGCTTGTTGTTTGAAAATGAGCAGCAAAAAGTGAATGAACAAATTTACTTAATCGCCTTAAAACAGCATGAAAAATTAGAGAATGAAAAGATAAAAGAACGCAATCGAATTTCAGAAGAATTGCATGATGGCGTGTTAGGTAAATTGTTTGGAACGCGTATGAACCTTGGGTTTTTAGCGATTGAAGGTGACAAAGAAACCTTAAAACAACATAAATTATATATAGATGAATTACAAACAATCGAAAAAGAAATACGCGATGTGTCTCATGAATTAAGTGATAATTTTGACTACTCTCAAATTAATTTTTTGAGTATTATTAATGAGCTTTTAGAAACAAAAAGCAAACTAGGCCACTTTAAATATGAGTTTGACTTTGATGAATCAATTGATTGGCAAAAAACAAATCAGACCATTAAAGCCAACTTGTACAAAATTATACAAGAGACTTTACAAAACATCATTAAACACGCTCAAGCTAAAAATGTTAGTCTGCTTTTCAAGGTTGATGAGCGAAAATTAGTCGTAGAAATTAAGGATGATGGAGTTGGTTTTGACAAAAGACAGAAACGAAAAGGGATCGGCATTAAAAACATGACATCCCGAATAAAAAAATTAAATGGTGAATTCACTATTTTATCTAACCCCACTAAAGGCACGCAACTAAAAATTCAAATCCCTATTTAAATCCAAAAAAATGATATCAGAAAAATATTTCGTACTCATAATAGATGACCATCCCTTAATAACAGAAGCTTACATAACAGCTTTAAATTGCTACAACAAACACAATGAAACCATAGAGTTTTCAATACAAACAGCGAGTGATTGTGACAGTGGACGTGAATTAATAAAGAGAGCTCTTAAATCAGAGGAACACAAATACATTATATTTTTAGACATAAAATTACCAAGTTCGAGAGACGGCGAAATTCTTTCAGGGGAAGATTTGGGATTACTGATACGAGAAATATTACCAAACCCCAGAATCATCGTCTCTACCACATTTAACGACAATTTTCGTATACATAGTATTCTTAAAAACATCAACCCAGAAGGCCTATTAATAAAAAATGACATTACGCCTCTCGAGCTTTTAGAAACCATTCGGATAATTGTAGAAGACCCACCTTACTATAGCAAAACGGTGTTAAAATTACTTCGTGACCAAGTTGTAAATGAATTTATTCTGGACCATTATGATCGAAAAATACTGTATGAATTATCGATTGGCACACGAATGAAAGACCTTCCAAAACTGATGCCACTTTCCATAGCAGCTATCGAAAAAAGAAAACGAAACCTTAAACATATGTTCAATGTGAAAAAAATGGATGATAGGCAGCTTATGGTTTCCGCTAGAGAAAAGGGATTTATATAGTGTGTAAAATTATTTCCTACCATAAAGCCACCAATTCATATCGCGGGTAATTTTGTAGCCTAATTTTTCATAAAGTGGAATTGCTGTGTTTCCTTTATCTGTATGTAAAACAGGGAGTTTGTGTTGTTTTAAAATTTCTTTTGTAGTATGCGCAACGAGTTGTTTTGCAAAACCTCTTCGCGTATAATCTGGATGTGTAACCACTGCACTGACCTCGATAAAATCGTCTGACTGCATGCGTTGACCCGAAATTGAAACCAGCTTTTGATTCTTAAATATTCCAAAAAAATTACCCATATCAAAAGATTTTTTTTGATAATACCCTGGCATCACCAACCATATTAGTTCATAAATCTCGTCGATGTGCTGTTCAGTTAAAGGAACAATAGTTTCTGTTATTTCAATAGCAACTAAATTTTCTAAAACCATCTGGCAGCCCTCTATTTTTTTTTCTAGAAATACTGTATCGGAGTCTATTAATGGTATCTCATGTTCTGAAACTAAAAAGAAATTTTTAGATAGTTTTGAATATTCATTTAATGCATTAGCCGTTTTAGTAACATCCGTAAAAGCCCCAAATGTACAGACATCTGGATGGTAAAAATAAACACCATCATATGCAATAACGAACTTATGATGCGTCTCCTTTAAGGAGAACCACACAGGATTTTTTAATTTTTTTTCTAAAGATGTCATTTATAAATATAAAAACTTGTAAAAATCGCAGGCTTACAAATATATACCTTTTTAAAAACAACTGATACTAACATGGGGGTTGTATTTGGAGGGTTGAGAATTAACGTGAAACATTCTCCTAGTTCTTTTTCATTGCCTACTTTAGCAGTGAAACTTTAAGTAACATACATGAAACCCGAAAAAAAAACAACATTAGGTGCTGCTTACGGAGTCGCTTTTGGAGTTATCATTGGCGTACTAACAGATAATATTGGGTTATGGCTAAGTTTAGGCATCGCAATTGGCTGCGGAATAGGTAGTTATTTAGATCAACAAGAGAAGGGAAATACGGATGACTCCAAAGAGTAACTCTTTTAAAACGGTCGTACAACTAAACAGTACTCATTTATTTTTAAGCCATATTAGACTGATGGATTTGTAAAATAAAAGTCCAAAAAATGATTGTACATTTGGGAGCTTATATAATTAACCAACTTACAACCGGCTAGGCATGGCAAAACTTCCAAAACAATACCAGTTTTTAGACTTATCCGACTACGGTCGTACCGCAGGCAATTGGATTGCGAGCCAACTTAAAAACACGCGAGCGACGCCAATTCATGTGACAACACTTTTTATTGTTGCAGGGCTCATTGCTATCTGGTGTATGCTCAATGGACACTATAAAATAGCTGCCTTTTTTATCATCTTAAAATCTATTTTAGACGCCGCCGACGGAGAGTTGTCTCGCCTAAAAAATACGCCATCTTACACAGGGCGCTACTACGACTCTATTGCCGATTTTATTCTTAATTTTTGTTTCTTACTCGCCTTTTGGCACATCACAGAAGGCTCTATAATCTATATGTTAATTGCCTTTTTTGGAATTCAATTGCAAGGCACTGTTTACAACTATTATTATGTAATTTTAAGAAACGCCGTAGAAGGCGATTCTACCAGTCGAATTTTTGAAGATGCTGCACCAAAAGCACTCAAAGGCGAAAGCCAACGAACGGTGAATATATTTTATAAAATCTACGATATTCTATACATCACCTTTGACAAGATCATGTATTATATGGATAAAAACGCCAGTGACAGCCCCCCTTTTCCAAAGTGGTTTATGACACTTGTATCTATGTATGGACTCGGATTTCAGCTCTTGTTTATGGCAGCCATGCTAGCCTTGAAACTAGAAGCCTATGTGATTCCTTTTTTTATTGGTTACTCAGCCTTAATAATTGTATTTGTCGGGATTCGAAAATTAGTACTCAAACCCTTATAAGGTCGGGGCAATTTTGGCAACCGCTGCAATTGTTTCGTCTAAATCCTCGTAAGTCAAAGCATCCGTAATAAACCAGGTTTCAAAAGCACTGGGCGCGATGTAAATACCTGCGTCAAGAAGCCCATGAAAAAAGGTTTTAAAACGCTCATTATTTCCTTCTGCAGCCGTTTCAAAATCAACCACTGGAGTTGCAGAAAAATGAATCGAAATCATTGACCCTATTCTATTAATCGTATGTGTGATGTTATGTGTTGTTAAAGCAGTTGCAATGCCTTTATGTAAATATTCTGTTTTCTGAGCCAAACGTTCAAACACTTCCGCATCGGATTCTAAAGCCTGTAGCATCGCATAACCTGCCGCCATTGCTAACGGATTTCCACTCAATGTTCCCGCTTGATACACCGGACCCAAAGGAGCTAAGTGACTCATAATTTCGTGGCGTGCTGCAAAAGCACCAACGGGCAATCCACCTCCAATCACTTTTCCAAAACACACAATATCCGCATTGACACCATACAGTTCTTGAACCCCACCGCGTGCCAAACGAAAACCTGTCATCACCTCATCAAATACTAATACCGAACCGTGTGTGTCACACAGAGCACGAAGACCTTCTAAAAAACCTGGATCTGGCGGAATGCAGCCCATATTTCCCGCAACGGGTTCCACAATAATACAAGCGATTTCTGAAGGGTTGGCTTCAAAAATTGCCGCTACAGCTTCCAAATTATTATAAGGTGCTAAAAGCGTGTCTTTGGCAGTGCCTTCCGTCACCCCTGGACTGTTAGGACTTCCAAAAGTAACCGCACCACTCCCCGCTTCAATCAAAAAAGAATCTGAATGACCATGGTAACAGCCTGCAAATTTGATGATTTTTTCTTTTCCTGAGAATCCACGCGCCAAACGCACGGCACTCATACAGGCTTCAGTTCCTGAATTCACAAATCGAATTTGATCAATATTGGGTACCATTGACACTGCCAATTCCGCTATTTTAGTTTCAATTTCTGTAGGCATTCCAAAAGAAGTCCCCAATTGAGCTTTCTCTATAACCGCCTTAATAACGGGTGGAAATGCATGACCCAAAATCATAGGTCCCCAAGAATTGATATAATCAATAAGACGGTTGCCATCGGCATCATACAAATAAGCACCCTTCGCTTTGTTTACAAAAATAGGCGTTCCGTCGACGGCTTTAAAAGCACGTACTGGAGAATTAACCCCTCCTGGAATCACCTTTGAAGCGGCTTTGAATAATTGACTACTGCGTTGGTATTTCATGAAATTAGTTTGAAGTAATGATAAGTTTTTGACCAATCGTTAGATCTGTTGACCTCAGATTATTTTGTCGTTTGATCGCATCCACCGTCGTATTGTATAATTTTGAAATGGAATATAAAGTATCTCCCTTTCTGACAGTGTAACGTTTTTTTGTGGATTTTGAAGTCGTTTGTTTTTTGGAACGTGATTTTTTTGACTTCGTATCAAATTTATAAAGTTCATAACGTTCAATTAAAGAGATGAGTTTTTGAGGGTATTTTGGATCGGTTGCATACCCCGCTTTACGAAGGCCTTTGGCCCATCCTTTATAATCATCTTTTCTTAATTCAAACAATCCAGCATAGCGTTTGCGGTAGGCTAAAAATTCCGAATGGTCTCTAAAAGATTGACTCGGATCTTTGTATTTTCTGAAACATTCTTGGTCTTTATCATCATCGTGGTAAATACGAGCGCCCGTCCAATCGTGGCATTTGATCCCAAAATGATTATTCGCTACACGTGCCAAACGTCCTTTTCCTGATCCAGATTCTAAAATTCCTTGTGCTAAAGTGATACTCGCTGGGATATCAAATAATTGCATTTCTTTGACAGCAGCTTCTTTGAAATACGCGATGTACTCTAAAGTATTATTGATGTTAGGCGTCTTTTTAGAAGCCTTGACCACCACCACTTTGGGAGGGGTTGAGCGTTCTTTTACCTTTTTGCGCGATCCACAACTGGTGACTAAAAATCCTAATAAAATAAAAGTTACAATGCGGTTCATATCTAAATTATTGTTTCTAATTGTTTTTGTTTCAGTCTTAAATTCATTCCTTCAATGCCTTGCAATCCTCCTGTGTGAATCGCCAAAACTTTGGCGTCTTTTGGAATTTCACCCGTGTGAATCGCATCAAAAATGCCATACATCATTTTAGCAGTATAAACAGGATCTAAAGGGATCTTGAAAGTGGTTTTAAAGTGGTTCATAAATGTTATTAACTTAGAATCCACTTTGGCATAGCCCCCAAAATGATAGGCTTCCCACAATTCCCAATTAGACTGTGTGGCAAATTTACAAATATCTTCGTTTAAAAAACCGCCTTTAAGGGCTGGAAATCCAATAATTTTTTGAGTGGGTAAACTGGAGTTTATGAGTCCTGCTATGGTGCCGCCCGTTCCTACAGCGCAACAGATGGTATCAAAAGCATGATCTTCTTCCGTGAGAATTTCTTCACACCCTTTAATGGCGAGGGCATTGGTGCCTCCTTCAGGAATGATATAAAAACCTTCAAAGCTTTCTAAAAGAGCCTTTAAATACGCCGGATTAGTTTTTTCTTTATACGTAGAACGCGAGACAAATTCTAAATGCATCCCACAAGATCGCGCATATTTAAGGGTCGAATTCAGTTCGATTTTTGAAGCTAATTCTTCCCCTCTAATAATCCCAACCGTAGGAATATTTAAGGCCTGACCCGCCGCCGCCGTAGCCGCAATATGATTTGAAAATGCCCCACCAAACGTAAGAATCCCTTTATAATTTTCGGATTGGGCTTTTTGTAAATTATACTTTAACTTTCTGTATTTATTTCCAGACACCGTTGGGTGAATCAAATAATCTGGCTTCATTGAAACCTGAGCATTTAAACGGATATTTTCTAATGTTTTGATAGAGAGCATTGCTATAAAGACTGAAACGTAAAAATACTAAATACTTTAATGATAGTGTTTAGGATGGAAGCAATAAAGCAAAAATCAGTAAGGATGTGTGTCTAAAATTTACATTATATTTGTTAACTATGAAAAAACACATCCCCGTAGAAGATGGCGATTATTACCTCACGCCAGAAGGATACCGTTGTTTCACCACCCAATACCACCTCAAACGCGGCTATTGCTGTGAGAGTGGATGCAAGCATTGTCCGTATGGATATAATACCCGTACAAATACACAAAATCTAATAAAATGAACGCGATAGAACTTACATTTAAAGATGAGATTTTAGAAGGAATTCCAGCAACATTGCCCCCAAAACGGGCGTATGACAGCAGTTATAACCATGCTCCAAAACGAAAATCGATTTTAAGTGCGGAAGAAACTAAACTGGCCTTAAAAAATGCCTTGCGTTATTTTGATAAAAAACACCATGCAATTCTTATTGAAGAGTTTAAAAACGAATTAGACACCTATGGGCGTATTTATATGTACCGCTTTCGCCCTACCCATAAAATAGTGGCACGTCCAATTGACGACTATCCTGCCAACAGCAAACAAGCCGCTGCCATCATGTTGATGATTCAAAATAATTTGGATGATGCCATCGCACAACATCCCCATGAATTAATCACTTACGGAGGTAATGGCAGCGTGTTTTCAAATTGGGCACAGTACCGACTGACGATGCAGTATTTGTCACAAATGACCGACACCCAAACATTGGTCATGTATTCTGGGCATCCCATGGGATTGTTTCCGTCTCACTCAGAAGCACCTAGAGTCGTCGTCACCAACGGTATGATGATTCCTAACTATTCAAAACCTGATGACTGGGAGAAATTCAATGCCTTAGGCGTGTCTCAATATGGTCAAATGACTGCTGGTAGTTATATGTACATTGGGCCTCAAGGCATTGTTCATGGCACTACAATTACAGTATTGAATGCTTTTAGAAAAATAAAAAAATCACCTCTTGGAAATATCTTTTTGACCGCAGGTTTAGGAGGCATGAGTGGTGCGCAACCAAAAGCAGGAAACATTGCAGGCTGTATTACCGTCTGTGCTGAAGTAAACGAGAAAGCAATTTACACCCGCCATTCACAAGGTTGGGTAGATGAAGTTTTTACAGATTTAGATACGCTTGTACAACGCGTTCGCAAAGCTAAAAATGATAAAGAAATTGTATCTCTTGCCTATTTAGGAAATGTGATTGATGTCTGGGAAGGATTTTACGAATCGGATATTCATGTAGATTTAGGAAGCGATCAAACGTCCTTACACAATCCGTGGGCCGGAGGATATTATCCTGCCGGAATGGGTTACGAAGAAGCCAATACACTGATGGGGTCTGACCCAGAACTGTTTAAAGAAAAAGTAAAAGCGTCCTTAAGGCGCCATGCGGCGATTGTTCAAAAACATACTGATAAAGGCACCTATTTCTTTGACTATGGAAATGCATTTTTATTAGAAGCTTCACGTGCAGGCGCAGATATTATGGCCGAAAACGGGATTGATTTTAAGTATCCGAGTTATGTTCAGGACATTATGGGTCCGATGTGTTTTGATTATGGATTTGGTCCTTTTCGATGGGTATGTGCTTCAGGCACTCCAGAAGATCTCGCGAAAACGGATGCCATCGCGTGTCGTGTTTTAGAGGAACTTAAGAAAGAAGCTCCGCAGGAAATTCAGCAACAAATGACGGACAACATTCAGTGGATCAAAGGTGCGCAAGACCATAAGTTGGTCGTTGGATCGCAAGCACGGATTTTATATGCCGATGCTGAAGGGCGTATGAAAATTGCAGAAGCCTTTAATACAGCCATTGCCAATAAAGAAATTGGCACGGTCATATTGGGACGAGATCACCACGATGTTTCAGGGACAGATTCTCCCTATAGAGAAACGAGTAATATTTATGATGGTTCTCAATTCACCGCAGACATGGCCATTCAAAATGTGATTGGCGATAGTTTTCGGGGTGCCACCTGGGTAAGCATCCATAATGGCGGTGGTGTTGGCTGGGGCGAAGTGATCAATGGCGGCTTTGGTATGGTTCTTGATGGTAGTGCGGAAGCAGACAGACGTCTAAAATCGATGTTGTTCTGGGATGTCAATAATGGCATCGCGCGACGGAACTGGGCTCGAAATGAAGGCGCCATATTTGCCATCAAACGGGCGATGGAAACTGAACCCCTTTTAAAAATAACAATCCCAAACAGTGTGGATGAAGCACTTTTAGAAAAACTATAAACAAAAAAATAACCAATAAACATAAATACATGAAAACTAAAACATTTTCTTTTGTAATTGCCCTCCTCTTTTTAACATCTTGTCAATCGGTACGTGTTGTGACAGACTTTGATAAAGTAGCTCCCTTCAAAACCTATAAAACTTTTGGATTTCATAAAGAAGGTGTGGACCGTGCAGAAATTAGCGATTTGGACAAACGTCGTATTTTAGGTGCTATTGAAACGGCACTCCTTGAAAAAGGGTTTACAAAATCAGACACACCCGATTTACTGGTTAACTTTTTCACGAAAGAAAAACAAGAAATTAATATCTATAATAACAACTATAATTCTTTTGGGTATGGTTGGGGTTGGGCTCGCGGCCCTTATTTAGGAACACATTACAATGTTTCAAATTCGACTCAAGGCACCTTGTATATTGATTTGATTGATACGAACCGAAAAGAACTCATTTGGCAAGGAATTGGACGTGGAAATTTAACATCCAGTGTGAAGCATAAAGACGAACGCATTACTGCTTTTGTGACTTCAATTTTATGTAGCTATCCTCCAGAAATAGAACTTTAAGATTTCACATCCAAAGCATCTCTCAAAGAGTTTCCGATCAGCATAAAAGCCATGACTAAACTCATGATACACAGTCCTGGAATAAGTGCTAAATAGGGTTTCCCTAAAATGATGTAGTTATAATGATCTTTGATCATTGCTCCCCAACTAGACATGGGGGGTTGTGCGCCAATACCTAAAAAACTGAGTCCACTTTCAATCAGAATAGCCGCTGCAAAATTAGCTGCCGAAATTACAATAACGGGGGCTAAAATGTTTGGTAAAATATGTTTTAATATAATTCTGAAATCTGTGTAGCCTAATGCACGTGCTGCGGTAACGTATTGCATTTCTTTGACGCTCATCACCTGCCCTCTTACAATTCTAGCCACTTCCACCCACATGGTGAGTCCAACCGCAATAAACACTTGCCAAAACCCTTTCCCCAAAGCCAACGTAATTGCAATGACCAAAAGCAGGGTTGGAATTGACCAAGTCACATTAATGATCCACATGATTAATTTATCCCATTTACCTCCAAAATAGCCAGCAATACTACCCATTAGAATTCCGATAAGAAGCGAAATGAAAACGGCCACAAAACCAATTGAAAATGAAATTCGAGCACCAACTAAGATTCGACTCAAAAGATCGCGTCCATACTTATCGGTTCCAAAATAGAATGTTTTTTGAGTGACAAAAGGACGTAGTGAAGCTTGAATATCAGACGGAATATTTACAATTTTCTCTAAACCTTCAAGGCCTTCTGAAGCATATTCCACATATTTTATTTGATGGGGTTCAGATTCATAAGTTGCAATCGGAATTTCTGAAGGAGGGTTTGTTCTGCCAAAAAATACACGGTTCAAAAAACTCTGATCGTTCTTTAAGGTGTTTGGAACCACAAGCATTTCAACTGTAAACCCAGGCTGCTTCGAATGGATGGATAAATGCATTTGATTGGCAAACTGAGAATCATCCGGTGCTAACACATAGGCGAACACAGAAATAAATGCCAGAAAAATAATAAACCAAAAACTGAAAACACCCCAAAAACTTTTTTTGAATTTCTGGAGTGCTAACCTTGTTAATCCTTGTTTTTGCATGCTCAATTAATCTTTAAGCTGTGATAGTTTATCGATTTTATAAGAACTTTTTAAATCATTTAGCACATTAATCGCTTCTTCCATATAGATGTCTTTGCTGAGATTTTCATGCCAACGTGTGCGATTGATTTTGAAAACAGAATCCTGCTCCATTAAAGGACGCTCATAGGGTAACGACTCAAATGTTAAATCTGTTTGGTATTCTGATAAGACATCATAACGTTTTGCCTCTGTTTCATTCAATTCAAGATCTTTAGAGTATTTCGAAAAATTAAGTGGATAAACCAATTGATCTCTCATGGTTTTGATCCAACGCGCATTGTCATCAATAAGCTTAATTTCAGCACTCGAATCCATACGGTCTTTACTGTTTTTAATCGTTGTTTCGTAATCAAAAGTACTTTCCCATACCTTATAATTTGCGGGTGCAATTTCGTCCCATTCAAGTGGATTGTCTTGATCTTTTTCTCCGATATCGATGTAACTGTAACGGTCTGGAACGACCACATCACTTTTAACACCTTCTAGCTGGGTTGAGCCTCCATTAATTCGGTAGTATTTTTGAGTTGTAAATTTGAACGCCCCCATATCACCATTGGTATTACTTCGAATCATGCGGTTCAAATCAACGATATTTTGGACGGTGCCTTTTCCGTAGGTTTGTTTGCTCCCAATTACAATGGCACGTTTATAGTCTTGCATGGCTGCGGCTAAAATTTCGGAAGCAGAAGCGGATAACTCATTGACTAAAATAACAAGAGGCCCATCCCACTCAATGGATCGGTCTGTATCTTTTAGAACTTCTTTGTCTTCGCCTGTAGAACGCACCTGAACGATAGGCCCTTCATCAATAAACAGCCCTCCCATATCAACCACGGTTTTTAAAGAACCGCCACCATTATTTCTTAAATCTAAGACCAGCCCTTGCATGCCCTCAGCCTTCAATCGTTTAATTTCTTGTTTGACATCAGTTGCAGCGTTTCTACTGTTAATATCTTCAAAATCTATATAGAATTTAGGCAGATTAATGACTCCAAATTTGGCACCCTCTTTTTCAACGATGGTCGATTTTGCATAGGTTTCTTCAAGTTCAATTTCGTCCCTAGGAATGCTTAAATCTTCTACTGTGCCATCCACTTTTTTAAGCGTGAGAATCACATTCGTTCCTTTTGGACCTTTGATGAGTTTGACCGCATCATCCAATCGCATCCCCACCACATTCACGGCTTCAAGCTCATCTTCTTGACGGACTTTCAAAATGATATCTCCAACTTCTAACTTGTTCTGACGCCAAGCAGATCCTCCAGAAATAAGTTCTGTAATACTAATTTCATCCATGCGTTTTTGAAGACGCGCCCCGATTCCTTCGTATTTTCCAGACATTTGAGCATCAAAACGGTCCTTGTCTTTGGGAGCGAAATAAAACGTGTGCGGATCAAATTCTTCAGCAATCGCATTGATATACATAGTTAACCAATCCTCGCGTCTCAAATCATCTATGTAGCTTGCCGACTCATTGAAGGACTTTAAAGTGGTTTCTCTTGCTTCAACTTCTAATTCAGCATTTGTTTTTTTTGTTTCTTCTTCATCAGTGACTAAATCGTGATAATTTGAAAGTGTAGAAAATTTAAGCTGTTTTCGCCAGTTGTCTTTCATTTCAGATTTTGAGGATGCATAGGATTTATTCTCATAATCGGTATTGAAGGTTTCTTCTAAATCATAATCAAAAGGTGTATTTAAAACTTGACTATAAACTTTTCTAGACTCCTCAATTCGAGACAATAGACGTTCATATACAAGATTGAAAAAGCTCACATCGTGGCTTAAAATTTGATCGTCTAAATCTGTTTTATAGCTTTCAAATTCATTAATATCGGATTGATAAAAATAATTCTTAAACGGATCCACTTGATTTAAAAAGCTCATGTAAAGACCTTCCGAAAAAGCGTCGTTTATATCCTTTGGTTCAAAATGACCTTCTTCTAATAGATAGGTGATCAGTTGCATTAAAAGCTTGTCTTTGTCTGGATCATCAAAAGATTTTGACGTAAAGCTACAAGACGCAAATGCGATAAGAATGGAGACTAAAAAAATATTGATATTTCGCTTCATGTGGATAAACTGTTTTTAGGGACTCATAAATAATATTCTAAAATATAAGAAAAAATTATGCCAACCTTGTTGAATGGTAATAATTTTTTGTTAAAGCGTCGGAAATCATCAAATAAGCTACAAATTACTTACTTTTGTAGGAACTTAAACGCAACATAAATGACAAAGAGACCTTTGATTTTGGTCACCAATGATGATGGCATCACTGCACCTGGAATTCGTACTTTAATAAAAGTCATGAACACTATTGGAGACGTTATCGTTGTTGCGCCAGACAGTCCACAAAGTGCCATGGGACACGCGATCACTATTAACGACACCTTGTATTGTAAAAGAGAACGGATTGATAATGGTCCACAAACGGAATACAGTACTTCAGGAACGCCTGCAGATTGTGTAAAGTTAGCAGTGCACGAACTTTTAGATTGCAAACCAGATTTATGTGTTTCAGGAGTGAACCACGGATCAAATTCTTCTGTGAATGTGATTTATTCAGGGACTATGAGTGCCGCAATTGAAGCGGGTATGGAAGGGATTCCTGCCATTGGGTTTTCGCTTTTAGATTATAAATGGGAAGCTGATTTTAGTCAAATTGAGTCGTTTATAAAGACTGTCACTTTACAGGTTTTAAACCAAGGATTACAAAAAGGAATTATTCTAAATGTGAACTTTCCAAAACTTTTAGAAAACGAGATAAAAGGCATTCGCGTATGCCGACAAGCCAATGCAAATTGGGTTGAAAAATTTGACAAACGTCAAACTCCTTTGGGCCGCGATTATTATTGGCTAACTGGTGAGTTTAACAATTTAGACAAAGGTGAGGACACCGACGAATGGGCGTTAGAAAACGGCTTTGTTTCGGTGGTTCCTGTCCACTACGATTTGACCGCACATCATTACATTCAAGAATTAAATAAATGGGATTTCAATGAATAAGAAAGAAATTTTTCAAGGGTTTATAGTAGGCCTTTTCGCAAATATAATTGGGTTGGTTACAGCAGCCGTTGTCTTGGGGAAGTTATCGGGGCGTTCAGATAGTATTCTTAAAGTTTTAGAGACTGCTCAAACAGAGGGCTTCATGGGGAAACTCATCAGTTTAGGTGCCTTTTTGAATTTAATTTGCTTCTTTTATTTTATTCGAAAACGACAGGATGCTCGAGCAGGAGGCGTTTTGGCAGCCACTATTTTGATTGCACTGGCAACCTTTTTAATTAAATTATAAATGAAGTATTACATTATTGCTGGAGAAGCCTCAGGAGATTTGCATGCTGCAAACCTGATGAAAGCCCTTAAAAAAACAGATGCGAATGCAGAATTTAGGTTTTGGGGTGGCGACTTGATGCAAAATGTAGGAGGCACTTTGGTGAAGCATTACAAAGAATTGGCTTTTATGGGCTTTTTTGAAGTGGTGATGAACCTAAGAACAATCACCAAAAATTTATCCTTTTGCAAAAAAGACATTGAAGCCTATCAACCAGATTGTTTGATTTTTATTGATTATCCCGGATTCAATATGCGCATTGCGAAGTGGGCAAAAATTGAAGGCTTTAAAACTCATTATTATATTTCCCCACAAATTTGGGCTTGGAAAGAAAATCGGATCACTGCCATCAAGCGTGATGTCGATAAAATGTATGTCATTCTCCCTTTTGAAAAAGAGTTTTATGAAGACAAACATGGCATGCCTGTAACGTTTGTAGGACACCCACTTATTGATGCCATTGCAGACAGAACTCCTGTGGATGAGGCGGCATTTCGCAAAACACATCAGCTCAACGAAAAACCCATTATTGCTCTGCTTCCTGGAAGTCGAAAACAAGAAATTAATAAGATGCTCGCAGGGATGCTGAGTGTTTTAAAAACCTTTAGCGACTATCAATTTGTAATTGCAGGAGCTCCGAGTCAGGATCCTGACTTTTACAGCTCGTTTATTACAAATGAAAACGTGTATTTTGTTGAAAACTGCACTTACGATTTATTAAGCGTTTCCCATGCCGCCTTGGTCACTTCAGGAACTGCGACTTTAGAAACCGCCTTGTTTAAAGTGCCAGAAGTGGTGTGTTATAAGTCGAGTTGGATTTCGTACCAGATTGGAAGACAGTTGGTGAAACTGAAATTTATTTCCTTGGTGAATTTGATTTTAAACAAAGAGGTTGTGACCGAATTAATTCAAGGGGATTTTAACACGGAACGGATTACAAAAGAACTTTCATCTATCTTAGAAGGCCCTGTTCGTGAGGCTCAATTTGAGGCCTATCATGAACTTGAAACAAAGCTCGGAGGACCAGGTGCCAGTCAAAATGTTGCAGAATTAATTTATAATTCGTTAATTTAGAGGTTTATAACTAACCCCTAATCTAAACCTACTTCGGATCCATTCATAATGGTTCGGATTTTTTCGTACAATGAAGGCCCTTCATTACCCCATATTAAAACTCGCTATTTTTCTCGCGATTGGCATTCTAGTCAGCGATTATGTATTTGTTTCTGTATCGACTGTTTTAGGGAGTATCGGATTCATAACTTTTGTGTTATTCGGAACACATTTGTATTGTAAAAAACACCATAGAACCTTGTATTGGCCATCGCTAATGGTGCTTTTAATAATGGTTTTACTTGGGGTCTTTATCTCTAAAATACAGTCTCCAAATTTTTCTAAATCTCATTATTCCAATCTAGAAACTACCGCAGACGAACGATTACACGAACTTGAATTTGTCATCAAAAAACGATTAAAACCAACCACTTATAACCACCGTTATTATGTGGAACTTTTAAAAATTGATTCCACTTCCGTATCAGGAACACTTTTAATCAATTTGAGTAAAGAATCTCCCACAGCAAACTTTAACGTGAATGAAAAAATCTTAACAGCCGCCTCTCTTCAAGAGGTTAATGCGCCTTTAAACCCCTATCAATTTAATTATAAAAACTATTTGAAACGCCTCGGGATTTACCGTCAAGTGTTTCTGAAAGACCAAGTTGTTTTAGCCATTCCCCAATCGCCAACAACCATTACAGGCTATGCTGAAACAATTCGTGAAGCATTAAATATACGCCTCCAAGAGCTCCCTTTCAAACCGATTGAACGCGCCTTCATCAAGGCCTTACTTTTGGGACAGCGCCAAGACATTTCTTCTGATGTGTACGAAGCTTATGCGAAGGCAGGGGCCGTTCACATTCTTGCCGTTTCAGGACTTCACATAGGGATTCTATTACTAATTCTTCAATTTATACTGAAACCTATATTGTATTTTGGACAAGGAAAATTTGTGCGTTTACTTATCATTCTTTGTGTTCTGTGGAGCTTTGCTGTGATAGCTGGCTTGTCCCCTTCAGTGGTGAGAGCAGTGACGATGTTTAGTTTATTTGCAATCGTGAGAGGACTAAAACGTTCTTCGAATTCATTAAACACCCTAGCAGTTTCAGCATTTATACTTCTGCTTGTGCGGCCTGGGTTTTGTTTTGATGTAGGGTTTCAACTCAGTTATGCTGCGGTCGCCTCCATTATCATTGTGAAGCCTATTTTGGATTCGTGGTGGATTTTTAAAAATCGGATTGCAAATTGGTTTCTTGATTTGCTAAAAGTTTCCATTGCCGCTCAAATAGGCGTCTTGCCTTTGAGCCTGTTTTATTTCCATCAATTTCCGGGCTTATTTTTTGTAACCAATATGGTCGTGATTCCATGTCTGATGGTAATCCTTGGTTTGGGAGTTGTAACGTTGATCTTAGTTGGGGTTTACCAACCTCCAGAATTTTTAGTACATACCTTAGCATGGTTTATTCAGTCAATGAATCGATTTGTAGAATGGGTTGCTTCTAAAGAGTCCTTCCTATTTGATCAAATTTCGTTTGATGTAACCGCGCTTGTGATCAGTTACCTCATCCTGTTTTTACTCAGCATTTTTTATCATAAGAAGACGTTTAAAAACCTTATGGTATTGGGAATATGCATCCTCAGTTTTCAAGTGTTTGTGAAACAGCTTCCAGCACTGACTTCAAAAAATTCGTTTGTGATTTTCCATAAAACGAGACACAGTGTTTTTGGGTTGCAGTCCAATCAACACCTTGAAATTCACCATGATTTAGACAGCATAAGTAAGCTGCGAATATTAGAGGATTATAAAATTGGAGCTGACATTAAAACCCAATCCACGGATTCCATCCAACACCTTTATAAAATTGACAACAAACTGCTGTTGGTGGTGGACAGCCTTGGGGTTTATACTATTAAAAGCATCAAACCGCAGTGGGTTTTATTGAGGCAATCGCCAAAAATTAACTTAAATCGTTTGATTGACAGCCTACAGCCTGAACTAATTATTTGGGATGGGAGTAATTATAGAACCTACCAAGAACGTTGGAAATTAACGTGTGAAGCAAAAAAAATCCCGTTTCACCAAACTAGTGAAAAGGGAGCTTTTTGGGTTGATTATTAACTAAGGCGTAAAAGAAGGCACAAACGTTTTGTAATAGCCATTAAACGCTTCTTGGTTGTTCATTTTTTTATAGGTATCGTCTTTAAATAATTTTAAATACAATTCCAATTGCTGTGCTGTTTGATATCCGGGAATGGGTGCGAGCAGTTCTGCATCGAATCCTAAAAACACCATGGTTGGATAGGCATTGACTCCAAAATAGCGTGTGAGCTCGTGTTGGCTGTTTCGACGTTTTGCCATCTCAGGTTTATAATTAGGATTTGAAAATGTTTGATCTTTAAAATTAACAACCTCATCCCCTTCTGCATTGAATTTAACTGCGTAGTAATGTTCATTGACAAAAGCAATCAAGTCTTTGTTTGTGAAAGTGTTTCTATCCAGCATTTTGCAAGGCCCACACCAAGATGTGTACATATCAACAAGTATTTTTTTTGGTGCTTTTTGTTGCAATGCAAGGGCTTCGTCCATGCTTACCCAATTGATACTTTGTGCAAAAAGTGTTGTAGTCCCCACTAAGAGAACTACAACTATGATACATTTCTTCATTTTAATATTTTTTTAATAGGTAACAAATATAATACCAAAATTAGCGAACACCATGCATTAATTTCTTAATTACAGGATAGAGTAATGCAGACAGTACACCGAGTCCAACCGCTACGGCTGTTAAAATCCAGAAGAAATAACTCAGGCCTTCAGATTGTGCAATCCCTTCAGACGCTTCTCCAAACACTCCGGCTAGTTTCATTCCAATGGCAACGGCTAAATACCAGACTCCAAACATCATGGCAATCATACGGCCTGGAACTAATTTACTCACGTAAGACAAAGCGACTGGTGAAATACACAATTCGCCCATGGTGTGAAAGAAGTAAACGAGTATCAACCAAATCATACTGACAGAAGCTGTTTTTGCTCCAGGCTCAATAGACGATGCTCCGATGGCAACACAGGCCATTCCGATTCCTAATAGAACCATTCCTATCGCATATTTCATATTGGCATTTGGATTGTATTTACTTTCCCACCACCTTGAAAATAAGGGTGCAAACGCAATGATAAACAAGGAGTTTAAAACTCCAAACCAAGAGGCTGGTACTTCTGCAATTTCTTTTCCAAATTCAACGGATAGCATCCAAAGGGCGATTGCCCAAATGATGATAAAACTAGCCGATAAAAAAATATTTGAAAGGGCATATTTTGAAAATGTTTTTTTGAATAACAACCATAAAACCCAAGTGATAATCCCCAAAGGAATCACGGTCATAAGGGTATTGACAATTTTAAAAATAAAGGCTGAGTTTCCTTCAAGAACACGTTGGGTATAATCCCGTGCAAAAATGGTTAAGGAACTTGGTGCTTGTTCAAAAATAGCCCAAAAGAAAATCGTAATAAACGCGAAAAACATGACGGCCAACATACGGTCACGTGTGATTCTGTCGTACTTAGGAATTCGGATCACTAGGAGTAATACAAACAGTCCTAAAGCAGATAGAATTGCGAGGTTAGAACCTTCGATTCCAAACATACTAAAATCAAATAAATTATAAGCGCCTTCAGATATTTTAGAAATGGGATCGTTAAAAATCCATGAGATTCCCAAAAGTCCTGCAACGACAATCAATCCTAATTGAAGCGATGTAAACGGGTTGAGCTTCGGTTCGTCTGCACTGAGCTCTATCGCTGCAGTATCCACCTTTACAGGTTTTGTTCCGATGTCGCCAAAAATGTTCTGAGCAAACCAAAATTGAAGGAGTCCAAACAGCATGAAAATTCCTGCCAAGCCAAAACCCCAGCGCCATCCTACTTGTTCGCCTAGATACCCACACAACAGAATTCCTAGAAAGGCACCTGCATTGACACCCATATAAAAAATGGTGTAAGCTCCATCTTTTTTCTCATCTTTTCCTTTGTACATTTCAGAGATGATTGAGGTCATATTTGGTTTAAAAAAACCACTTCCAAAGACTAATAAGGTCAGCCCTAAATAGATAAAAAATGGTGTTTCAATTGCCATGGCGCCGTGGCCTAAAGTCATAAGTAATGCACCGATGACAACGGCATAGCGATAGCCAATTTTTTTATCTGCAAAATAGCCTCCTAAGAGTGTCGATAAATAGACCAATGAGGTGTAGGTGCCAAAAATTGCATAGGCATGCTCACGAGGCCAGCCCCAGCCGCCATCAAGGAGTGATGCGGTGAAAAACATGACGAGCAATGCCCGCATGCCGTAGTAGGAAAAACGTTCCCACATCTCGGTAAAAAATAATACAAAAAGTCCAGCTGGATGCCCCAAGACTTTATCTTTGAACATGTTTTCAATATCTGTTGTCATAATAGTAGTTTTCTATTTAATGGTGGTTAATTTACTAAATTCGGTAATCAATTTAACACTTTAAAGGTATTTAGTTCATTTTTCTTTCGTCGGTTTCAAGGATTGAATATTCAAAATTATCAGACCACCCTGATTTTAAAGGCAATACTTGTCTTAGGCGTCCTTCTCGAATCATTCCAGATTTTTCTAAAACTTTAAAAGAGGCTGTATTCTCTACTGCACATCCAGCTTCTATGCGGTGTAATTTGAGTGTATCAAAACCAAAATTTAGGATTGCTTTTAACGATTCTGTCGCATAGCCTTTGTTCCAATAATCTGAATGTATTTTATACCAAACTTCCGCTCGTTTGTATTTCTTATTGCCGAGTTTAAGTCCGAACAAACCCATGAATGTTCCGTTTGATTTGTTATCAATTGCAAACGTATAATTTTTTATTTCATCCGATTTATTGTCTAAAACCCACGGTTCGATCACAGACTTGGTTTCTTCAATAGTTTCTGGAATCCCCAGTGCGTTATAGGCATCTGTTTCTGGCAAAGAATGTAGATTGTGGATTGACTCCAAATCTGACAATTCAATCAATCTTAACTTTATTCTGTCAGTGACTATTTCGGTTTTGTTCATGTACTTGAATTACGAAGGACTCTATAAAAAAAAAACCTCATAGAAAATAATCTATGAGGTTTGTAATGTTTTATGTTATTCTGCGATTGAAGCGTCTAACCGTCTTTCGTTGTCTTCGGCACCATGCGTTAAACGTTTTAATGGTTTCAGTAATGCAATTACTAATAATCCAAAGGCTACCGTAAAAATAACAATTCCTGTGAAAATAGTGTACTCTCCAAAGTGTTCTGATTTCTCTCCTAAAATACCTGCAACTTTACCTCCAAGTCCAGTAGCTGCAAAATACAGTCCCATCATTAAGGATGCGTATTTGACAGGGGCAAGTTTTGTTACAAATGATAAGGATACTGGTGAAGAACATAGCTCTCCAATGGTATGAAATAGATATGCTAAAACCAACCATTGCATTCCAGAACTTCCGTTCGCATCGTATTCTCTTACGGCTAAAATCATAAATACAAACCCTAAGCCCATAATTATTGTTCCCGTAGCCATTTTAAATAAAGAAGAGGCTTCTTTGTTTTTAAGCTTTCGTTTTGCCCAAATGTTTGCAACCCAAACGGCAAGTAATATAATAAACCCAGCATTTAATCCTTGAAACATTGGCGTTGGTATTAAGTAGCCAAGTAGCATTCTATCTGTTTTTGTTTCTGTGTAAACACTCATTAATCCTCCCGCTTGTTCAAAGGCTCCCCAAAAAACAATGACCAATAAAAAAGAAAGTAATAAGACTAAGAAACGGTCTTTTAATATTTGTGATTCTAAACTTTTAAAAATCATCATTAATAATCCTACTACAAATGAAAGGAAGATAAACAAGGCACCATACCCCCAATGGTCAACGCCTTCAAAAGTAAATCCTGCGTATAGTGACAGTGCTAATAAAATAACTAGAATTCCTAACTGAGCAGGTGATTTAAAAATATTTGAGAATATTTTAACCAAAGAAATATCATTTTTCATTTCTTCAACTGTAGGTTTATTTCCTACATGTGTAATGTATTTTTGTCCCCAGACATATACCATTAACCCAAATAACATTGCAATTCCGGCTAAACCAAAACCAGCATGCCATCCCCATTTTGCTACAACAAGTCCGATAACGGACGTCGCTAATAAGGATCCTAAATTAATTCCGATATAGAAAATACTAAACCCTTTATCACGTCTTATATCTCCTTTTTGATACAAACCTCCAACCATGGTGGAGATATTAGGTTTTAGACAACCAACCCCTAAAATAATTAAACTCAAACCTGTAAAGAATGCCCATTCTGCCTCAATAGCTAAGGTCCCATGACCTAAACATAAAATGACAGCGCCAAGCATAACCGTTTTTCTCTGACCCAAGACTTTATCCGCCAAAATCCCTCCAGGAATTGATATTACATACACCAACATAACATACCAACCGTACAGTTGATACGCTTCAAGTTTTGACCAACCCAAACCAGGACCATCTATGTGAGAGGCTTCAGCAATCATATAAATAACTAAAATAGCACGCATTCCATAGTAAGAAAATCGTTCCCACATCTCTGTGAAAAATAGCACATATAATCCGACTGGGTGACCCCAAAGTTCTTTTTGATTTGCAGTTGTTGTAGTTGACATAAATTTAGTATTAGTTAGTAAATTGTTAATTGGTTAATTTTTATTTATTTATTTATTTCGTTTGTCGCCCAATTTTTCATGTAAAAAATTAGTCATTTTAGTATATAAATGCATGGTGGTATTCCCACCATAGATGCCGTGATTTTTATCGGGATAAATAGCCCAATCAAATTGTTTGTCCGCTTGAATCAAAGCTTCTACCATGCGCATCGTGTGTTGTACATGCACATTGTCATCACCGGATCCATGCACTAAAAGGTAATCTCCTTTTAACAATTCTGGATAATTAAATGGGGAGTTCTCATCGTACCCATTTGGATTTTCTTGAGGGGTTCGCATAAAACGTTCGGTATAAATGGTGTCGTAAAAACGCCAGCTCGTCACAGGGGCAACCGCAATTGCCATTTTGAAAACATCGTTTCCTTTCAATAAACAATTGGTACTCATGTGACCACCGTAACTCCACCCCCAAATTCCAATACGACTTTCATCTATATAGGATAAATCTGAAATTTGTTTTGCGGCTTGAATTTGATCTTCAGTTTCGTATTTGACAAGGTTTAAATAGGTGACTTTTTTGAAGTCAGAACCTTTAAAGCCGGTTCCACGTCCATCCACACAAGCCACAACATAACCTTGTTGCGCTAAATATTGATGCCAAAAATCACGAGAGCTGTACCAACTGTTGGCCACTTGTTGTGAGCCCGGCCCGGAGTATTGAAACATTAAAAGTGGGTAGGATTTTGACGGATCAAAATTGGCGGGTTTGAGCATCCACATATTCAACTCGTTGCCATTGATATTGATGGTGCTGAATTCTTTATTCGAAAAATTATAAGTCCCTAGTGTTTCTAAAAGTGCCGTATTGTCTTTGATGTTTTTAACCAGTCTGCCAGATTTAGAATCGTTTAATGTAAATTTTGGAGGCGTAGAAGCACTGGAATAGGTTTTGATGAAATAGGTGAAATCTGCACTAAAAGAAGCATCATTTGTTCCTTCTTCTAAAGAGAGTCGTTTTTTGTTTTTTCCATTCAATCGGATTGAATACACATCTCGATTGATAGAACCATTTTCTACAGATTGATAATAAATTGTTTTGGCAGATTCATTATACCCATAATAGGCAGTGACTTCCCAGTTGCCTTTTGTGACTTGATTTTTTAATTTCCCTTCTTTGGTATAGTGATAAATATGATTGTACCCCTCTATTTCGCTGGTCCAAATAAAGCTGTTATCTTTTAAAAACGTTAGGTTATCCGTCACATCTACATAGGCATCGTCTTTTTCAGAAAGCACCAAATCGGATTGATTGGTTGTTGGATTGATCATCCAAAGGTCTAAGTTGTTTTGATGTCTATTCATGTATTGAGCCGACAAAATATTTGGATCTTTGGTCCATTTAATTCGAGGGATGTAAAAATCGTTATACTCCTTAGACAATGCAACCGTTGAAATTTGATCCGCGCTTAAATCATAAAAATGAAGCGATACTTCGGCGTTTTTTTCTCCTGCTTTTGGGTACTTAAATACTTCTTGGGTTTGATACAAGTCAGTCCCATAAATATCCATTGAAAATTCTGGAACTTCGGTTTCGTCAAAACGAATAAACGCAATTTTGTTGCTGGAAGCATTCCACTGAAAAGCCCTTACAAAAGCAAATTCCTCTTCGTAAACCCAATCTGTAATTCCATTAATAATTTTATTTTTTTCTCCATCAAAGGTGATTTGTTTTGTGGTCCCAGAACTCAGGTCTTTTATAAATAAATTGTTCATTCGTCCATAAGCTACTTTCGTACCATCTGGAGAAAATGCAGGTTCTTGAATTTTATCTTCTGAGATTTTCTCAAGACTTTTAGAACTGATATCATATACATAATAAAGCCCTAAAGCAGAATATCTAAAAATTGGTTCTGTTTCGGTTTCTAAAATCACTTGACGTTCATCGTCACTAAACGTATAGTTTGTGAAATACGGAATTGCATCCATCGTTTCAGAAGTTGCAATGGTTTTTACTTTGGATAAGGTTTTGTAATCGTATAAATCAATGGAAGTCGATCGGGCCGATCTGTCAAAATTCAGAACTGAGTATTGCTGTCCATTGTTCATAGAATGCAAAGCGGTCATGCCTTGCGTTCTAAAGGAGCCATCCCAAATTTGATCTAGTGAAATGGATTTTTTTTGAGCGGTCGCTGTTAAAATAAACAAACAACTGATTAGGTAGATAAAAGGAGTTTTCATTTAGAATTGAGTTTTCGATAATATTAGGTCAAGTTTACTAAAAAATTAGGAGAAAACCTGAGATAATAACAGATAAATACGCAATTAGAATAATTGCAGCTCAATAATAATATGAAGAATAGTATCTTTGTGTTTCAAAAATAGACACACATGGAGAATTCCGTTTCTGGATTTTCAAAGTTTACAAAAGCTGAAAAAATTGATTGGTTGATTGCTAATCATTTTCAAAATAACCCGCAGGCGAAAGCCGATTTGGAACGGTATTGGAATACGGATGAAGTGCTTCAAAAGCTTCATGACGAGTTTACTGAAAATACAATTTCTAATTTTTACCTCCCTTTTGGAGTGGCTCCAAATTTTTTGATTAACGATAAAATGTACGTCATTCCAATGACCATCGAAGAAAGTTCGGTGGTTGCAGCGGCGAGTAACGCGGCTAAATTTTGGATGGAACGTGGGGGCTTCAAAGCAGAAGTACTTTCGACTACCAAAGTCGGACAGGTTCACTTTATGTTTCATGGAGCATTTTCTGAATTGGAAGCTCTTTTTAAAACGATAAAACCACAACTTTTCGAAGAAACGAAAGCCATCACCAAAAATATGGAGGCACGTGGCGGTGGTATTTTAGACATCGCATTAGTTGACAAAACAGAAAAACTTTCAGGCTACTACCAGTTGCACATCACGTTTGAAACGAAAGATGCCATGGGAGCGAATTTCATCAATTCATGTTTGGAGCAAATTGCGACAACCTTTAAAGTGTGTTCAAAAGACATTCAGGTGGTGATGAGTATTTTATCCAATTATGTACCGGATTGCTTGGTACGTGCAGAAGTGAGTTGCAAGGTAGATGCGCTCGCAACAAACACCTATACAGGTCAAGAATTTGCAGATACGTTTATGCAAGCTGTGCGCATAGCAGAAATAGAACCTTACCGTGCGGTGACGCATAATAAAGGAATTATGAACGGAGTGGATTCGGTGGTCTTAGCCACTGGAAATGACTTTAGAGCGGTGGAAGCGGGCGTACATGCCTATGCAGCACGCTCGGGAAGTTATTCGAGTTTAACGCATGCTTCTATAGAGGATGGCGTGTTTAAATTTTGGATTGAATTACCGCTGGCGCTCGGTACCGTTGGTGGATTGACAGGTTTGCATCCACTGGTGAAAACAGCCTTGGAATTATTAGGAAAGCCTTCTGCCAAAGAATTAATGGAAATTGTTGCGGTGGCAGGATTGGCTCAAAATTTTGCCGCCTTAAAATCCCTAACGACGACGGGCATTCAACAAGGACATATGAAAATGCACTTGCTTAATATATTGAATCAATTTGAAGCGAATGCTGCTGAAAAAATACAATTAATCGAACATTTCAAAACCCATACGGTCACCCACAGTGCGGTGGTGGAAGCGATTGAAAATTTAAGAGCCTAATGCAAACGTTTTACAGTCATGGGAAGTTATTGATCAGCGCAGAATATGCGGTCTTAGATGGTGCTTTGGCCTTGGCGTTGCCTACCAAATTTGGACAATCCTTAAGCGTAGAGTCCACTACTGAAAATACAATCCATTGGAAAAGTATTTCCAATGAAGGTGTTGTTTGGTTTGAAGCTGAATTCACGATCGATGCTGCTTTAAAAATTTCTACAACAGATACTTCAGATGTTGCCGTTCGCTTGGTGCAAGTTCTGGACGCCTTGCAACAGTTGAACCCTTTGCTTTTTGAAGCACAAAAAGGTTACACATTAACCTCTACCTTAGAATTTCCTGAAAATTGGGGATTGGGGTCTTCCTCTACCTTAATTAATAATTTAGCGCAATGGGCACAGGTGGATGCTTTTGAATTATTGGCACTGACTTTTGGTGGCAGTGGATTTGACATTGCTTGCGCACAACAAGATACGGGGATTTTATACCAGTTGGATAAAGGAAAACCAACAATCAAACCAGTAGAGTTTTTACCTCCATTTTTGGATAGTTTATTTTTTGTGCATCGCAATCAAAAACAAAACAGCAGAGATGGGATTCACTCCTACAAAGCACTGACTGCAAATCAATCGCTTGATTTTTCGGTACTGAATAATTTAACTTTAGACTTCTTAAATTGTACGGACTTAAAAACGTTTGAATCGCTGATTGAACAGCATGAACGTTACATCTCTACGCTCATCCAACAACCGCCTTTAAAAGAGGCCTTGTTTTCGGATTATGAGGGATCTATTAAGAGCTTGGGCGCTTGGGGTGGCGACTTCTTCCTAGCCACAGGAAACGCCGCCGACATGGACTATTTTAAGTCTAAGGGCTATACGACGGTTGTTGGGTATTCAGAAATGATTTTATAAAAAAAAAGACTCCTTTCTGAGTCCTTTTATATCGTTGTTGTATGTTTTTTGTTGTGTTTTTTAAGCATCTAATGACGCAAAATACAACCGAAACCTGCCTGCCGCAGGAAAGGTAGAAAATCCGACCTGCCACGTTTTAATTTAGAGGACTTTCGCTAGTCGGCAAAAAGTCAGCAATAAAATTTATACGGAATTGGCAACTGTAATTTTTCCACTTTATAAAATATTCTTTAAATCTTGTTTTCCAATTATTGCCATAATTTCAACACTATTATTATCACCTATTTTGTAATAAATACTATCAGAACTACAAACACACCGCCTATAATCAGTCTTTATATACTCGACTGATTCAAATGAAAATGGATTTTTTGCTATACGATCAAAATATTCAAAGAATGAATCAAAATATTTATCAGCTTGAGTCATTCCAAATTTGTCAACTCCATATCGGTGAATTCTTATTAAGTCTTCTTTCGCTAAATTACTTAGTTTATAATTTGCCATTAAATAACGGATTTCGATTCCGCTAATATTTGTTCTTTACTCAAATTCGTGAATCCGCTATTTTCAGCTTTCTCCAATTTAGCACTTATCCAATCAATTTTCCTTTGCTGTTTTCTTGCTTGTCTAATTAAATCGTTCACCAATTCGCTTTTAGTAGAATATTCTTTTTTGTCCACTTGACTTTTTAACCACTCATCATTTGGTTCAGTGAAAGAAATACTTTGCCTTGCCATACTATTTTATTTTGGTGCTAATATGCACCAAAAAAGTTAATTTAGCAAATTAATCTTCAATTTAAGCCTTGGTTTTTATAGTTACCAACGTGTTTGTATATGGTTTGTTGCGGTTAGCCTAAGCTGGCGTCACGCTGTTGGCGTGATGCCGTTAACAAATTCATTAGTATATGTTCTACTCATTTATTTTCTCGTTTTCTTTCGCATACTGGGCACCACGCTAAAGGGTGGCGCGAGCGGGGGACTTTGCTAATGAGTGAAAAGTCCAAAATTCAGATTGTCTTTCAATTAAGATATTTTATCACTTCTTTATCTTCAGCAACAATATGGTCAGTTATATGGAAAACTTCTTTTACCCATTCATGTTCTAGAGATTCTTTTCGGTCTAAAACTTTACCTAATAATTCAACATCGGACCAAGGAGATTCATTCTTGTCAATTAAGCCAACTTGATAATTTTCTTCATTAGTCCAAATACGAAATGGAAACGCTGTCCTATTTTCAGGTTTTGCATCATCTCCCCAATCACCAAGTCCAATTATTCCAGTAACAACTTTATCATCATGTCCCGGAGTATATTTTGCATAATATACAGCATGAGCATTTCCGTCATTGTACACAAACCTAGTAAGGCTAATAGATTCGTTTCCGCAGCATTCGCATTCAAAAGAATCTGGTTTATTAAATTCTATTTTTATCATTTTTCAAAATTGTTGCCAACTTGTATCTATCCGCAGTATTGCCCCCGCTGACGTCACGCTGTATGCGTGATGCCGTTAACAAATTCATTAGTATATGTTCTACTCATTTAAATCTCTTTTCTAGTTTTGGTTCGCATAGTGGGCACCAGAAAAGATGCTCGGGCGAGCGGGGGGTTAAGCACCTAGTTTAGCAAATAAAAACCAATTAGAAAATCCTGTCGGATTTTCGTAAGTAGGCTAGAACTAGCAATAAATTATATATGTTGTTACCTACCGTATTATTTTCTTTTTTAATTCGGCAACACTCAATGTGTCAATTGCTTTATGTAACATTTTATGGCAATTCGGACATACAAGAGCTAAGTCTTTTAATTTCGTTATTGTCTCTCCGTCTATTTCTGATAAAGGAACTCTATGATGTGCTTCAATAAATCCTTTTCCTAAATCTCCGTAAGTTTCATAAAAGTCAAATCCACAAACTTCACAATCAAGTTTTCCATTTCGTTCATAATACAGGTCTTTTTTTTTTGATTGATTTTATTTTCACGCTCTCTCAGCTTATGAAGTTTATAAATTACTTTTCCTTCCTTAACAGAATGAGTTTCGTCATCTTCTTCATCTGGAATTTGATATAGTTTCTGATTAACTTCTTGATTAGATACAGTTTTTTTTATTTGGTTAGCAATAGATTTGAGTTCTTCATTTTTT
>TARA_B110001469_G_scaffold127870_1_pt1 | contig 32760 bp, 25 predicted proteins | sample TARA_B110001469 | Tara Oceans TARA_B110001469 (sample SAMEA4397034) | marine metagenome | biome: Polar Biome; feature: [SRF] surface water layer (ENVO:00010504); material: water (ENVO:00002006), including particulate matter (ENVO:01000060) such as... | depth 5 m
GTAAGCATCTAAACTCTGAAGATTTATTTTTAAAAAAAAGTCGACTTTTCCTGCCATGTGATAACACTCTTGCACTTCACTTAAAGCCCTAATTTGTCGATCAAACGTATCAATAAACCCTTCATCGTGGTAACGTAAAGAAACCATACAAATCGCTGTAATGGGTTGGCTTACCAGTTTTTTATCTATTAAAGCAACGTATTTTTTTATGTACTTTTTTTTCTCCAGTCGTCGAATCCGTTCATAAACGGGGGAGGCCGTAAGATTCAGCTCTTTGGCAATTTCCTTCGTTGTTTTTTTTGAATCTTTTTGTAAAATTCTTAATATTTTGAGATCGACCTCGTCTAGTTTTTCCATGATGCAGAAGAAATTACTTTAAAATTAGTGTTTGAGTATTCTTTGAAGTAAATATAAATACAATTATTAATAATAAAAGTTAAAAACACTTATATTATTATATTTTGAAGATTTTTTAACTATTACTTACACTTAATGTGTAGTTTTGATCTTATTCGAGTCAGTAGGTATATGCAAGAGAAAATATTAATAACGGGAGCTGGGGGGCAGTTAGGATCTGTTCTAACATTGAAACTCCAAGAAAAATTTGGCGTGGATCATGTCATCGCAACAGACCTTCGTCCTAAAGTTGGATTTAGTGGTCACTTTGAAATTTTAGATGCAACAGACTACGAGAGGTTAGAATCCATCGTCGCTAAACACAAAATCACTCAAATTTATCATCTTGCTGCAATTTTATCTGCTAGTGGAGAAAAGGCTCCCCCTAAGACTTGGGACTTAAACATGAAAACGCTTATCAACGTTTTAGAAGTTTCAAGAATTCATGGAGTCCATAAAGTTTTTTTCCCAAGCTCAATTGCTGTTTTTGGGGATAATGCACCAAAAGACAACACGGCTCAAGATCAGTTTTTATTACCCTCCACCATCTACGGAGTGAGTAAAGCTGCTGGCGAAAATTGGGCAAATTATTACCATCAAAAATACGGTTTGGACATAAGGTCTTTAAGGTACCCAGGTGTCATAGGGCACGAATCTTTACCCGGTGGTGGCACCACAGATTATGCGGTTGATATATTTCACAAAGCCATTGACAACAAAACTTTTGAATGTTTTTTGAGTGCATCAACTCTGTTGCCAATGATTTATATGGACGATGCCATCCGAGCAACCATAGAACTCATGGACGCGCCTAAAGAAAACATCACAATTCGATCTTCTTATAATTTAGCAGGTATGAGTTTTAATCCAAATCAACTATTTTTGATGATTAGAAACACATACCCTGAATTCAAAATCAATTACAAGCCAGATTTCAGACAACAGATTGCGGATACTTGGCCCAGCAGTATTGACGATTCAAGTGCAGCGAACGACTGGGGTTGGAAACCTAAATACGATTTAGAAGCCATGACCGAGAGTATGATTAAAAATTTAAAACTAAAACAGTAATTTAATACAGATAAGAACCATGTACGGAACTATTAAAGAAGATTTTCAAAAGGATATTGAGGCGATAAAGTCAAGTGGACTTTATAAAGCTGAAAGAGTACTGACTTCAAAGCAAGGACCAGAAATAAACACTACATCGCAGTCAAACGTTTTAAACTTTTGTGCAAATAACTACTTAGGACTTTCTGCACACCCCAAAGTCATTCAAGCGGGTATTGATGCACTTAATACGCATGGTTTTGGACTGTCGTCCGTACGATTTATTTGTGGGACTCAAGACATCCATAAAGAATTGGAAGAAAAAACAGCGACCTATTTAGGTATGGAAGATTGCATTCTGTATGCCGCTGCTTTTGATGCCAACGGAGGACTTTTTGAACCTTTGCTTGGGGCAGAAGATGCTGTGATTTCTGATGCACTAAATCATGCCTCCATTATTGATGGAATCCGTCTTTGTAAAGCGAAACGTTTTAGATACACCCACAACAACATGGAGTCTCTAGAAGAACAACTCATTCAAGCGTCTTCTTCTCGACGTAAATTAATTGTGACAGACGGCTCTTTTTCTATGGATGGCACCGTAGCGCAATTGGATAAAATATGCGACTTAGCAGATAAGTATGATGCACTCGTCATGATCGATGAATGTCATTCTACAGGTTTCCTTGGAGCGACCGGCAGAGGCGTTCACGAACATCACAACGTTATAGACCGCGTGGATATAATTACAGGGACGTATGGAAAAGCACTGGGCGGAGCTTCGGGTGGATTTACAGCAGCTCGAAAAGAAATCGTGGATATTTTAAGACAACATTCTCGACCTTATCTATTTTCAAACACCTTAGCGCCAGCCATTGTTGGAGCCACACTTCAGGTTTTAGATATGATTTCTGACTCCAATGAATTGAGAGATAAATTAGAAGCAAACACCACCTTTTTTCGCACAGAAATGACAGCGGCAGGATTTGACATTGTACCAGGCATTCATCCCATTGTCCCCATTATGTTGTACGATGCCCCTTTAGCACAAGAATTTTCGGAGAAACTCTTAGAAGAAGGCATTTATGTGATCGGTTTTTTCTTTCCAGTAGTGCCAAAAGACAAAGCGAGAATTAGAGTCCAATTATCTGCAGCCCATGAAAAAGAACACATTCAAAAGGCGATCAATGCGTTTATAAAAGTTGGAAAAAAATTGAAGGTAATTTAATTTATTGCCAATCATTCGGGATTTGGCGCAGTCCGGTTAGCGTACACGGCTGGGGGTCGTGTGGTCGTAGGTTCAAATCCTGTCATCCCGATTAAATATTGAAATCTTTTTTATTTTATACAAATTAACTTGCGTTTTACAAGTATTGATTCTACCTTGTTGGCTTAACCAATTTAATTTTTAAAATGAAAAAACAACTCCTTATTATTTTAACATTCTGTCTATCAACAGTCGTTTTTGGACAGCGAAATTCTAAACAAGAATACTGGAACACATGGCGTTTTACTCCAAAAACGGATATGGTTCAGAAATTTGAATCTGCTGTAGCACTCAAAACAAAAACATTTAATTCAAGTCCTGAGCTAGGGATTTTCACTTATAAAGTCATCACAGGCCCAAACAATGGGACTTACGAAAGAGTAGAAGCCAACAAAAAACCTGCGGATTACGATGTGGACCGTTCAGTTGAAGGTGCCTATTGGGACAAAAATGTCGCTAAATACATTGCAAATGAACAAGGTCAAAAAAGATGGCAACGTCTAAAAAATGGGTCCTATAATTTTGATCCAGAAACAGGAACTCCATCAAAATACATCACCAGAACAGTATATGACGTAAAGTCCGATAAAATAATGCACTTTAGAAGATTTATGTCAAGAATAACTGAAATCCTGACCTTAAGAGAAATGGATGTCAATGTGCTTTTATTTAGACTTGTGAGCGGAGGAAGTAGAAATCAATTTGTGAGAGTTGTTGGCTTTTCGAGTTACGAGCGTATGATGAAATCAAGTGAAACGACTTGGGAAGAAGACTACAACAAATTATTTGGTTGGGGCTCATGGTCAGAAGACATCGCTAATTTTGACGCCTCTCTTGAAATGTATGGCGAAAAAGTAGAAACACTTCAACTCATGCCAGCGCTTTCTTCTGGAATGATGAACTAATTAAACCAATAACTTTTAAATATAAAATAGAATGAAAAAATTAATTTTTACACTTTTAGTCGCAGCAACAACCGGGTTAAACGCTCAAATTATGGTTGTGAATGAAATAGAAACAGAATCTCCAGAAAATTTCTCAAGCATATTGACCCAATGGATGGCGGCCATTAAAACAACACTAGAAATTGAGGATGCCAAGACGTACACATTCGCAGAACCAGGAACCAAGAAAATTCAGTTTCTACAATTTCATGAATCGTTGACCGACATGGTGGCGTACAGAAATAGACAAGATGAGAATCAAGAAAAAATATGGAACACTTTACAAAGCATGGAGCCACTTCCAGAAGGAACTGTAGATGCGTTTAATGATGTAACCAGTTTTAAAGAGTCTTCTGTTTGGGAATTTATGCCAGAACTAAGTACCACTCCTGAAACTTGGACCATTCTTTCCAGAGCAGAAAAAGATGAGCAGTTTTACAGACGTGTTCAATATGTCAATGTGAAGATGAATTCAGACCGTGCTTATGAAGAATGGAACAAAAAAATGAATGCTCTTGACAAAAAATTAGGCATCAGCTACCATTATGCGATCTTCAAATCTGTGTATGGAGCTAAGGACGCAGATTATATGGTAATGTGTATCGATAAATCTCAGTTCGAATACTTCAGCAACTGGGAGAAACGTACAGAAATTAGAGAAAAAAGCGAAGAGTATAAAGCGTTGGTAGGCGAGCTTTCAATCAGCCAATGGTCGATCATTAGTGAGTTTACATGGAATCGTATATTAGAATTAACGTTCTAATATACTGTATTTTATAATTTATAAGGAGGAGATATTCCCCTCCTTATTTATGTCAAAGATTTGTTAAAATTGATGTATTTGTAATTAAACATAATAAGTTTGTAATTCACTCAAATCTAATAATTATGAGAACCAATAGATCCCAATGCCCTTTGGTCAATGTTCTTGACATCGTAGGAGACAAATGGACTTTAATCATTATCAGAGACTTGTTTTTAGGAAAGAAAACATTTACTGAATTCATGAATTCTCCCGAAAAATTTGCCTCAAATATTTTGAGCAATCGCTTAGAATTTTTAATTAATCACGGATTACTTAACGTGATAAAGCTTCCACACGATAAAAAAACTAAACTATACTACCTAACCGATAAAGGAGTGGATATTTATCCAATTATTTATGAAATGATGTATTGGAGCAAGCGAAATTTAGACGAAGAATTTGGACCACTCGGGATTCAGTTTTTTAAAGAATCTAAAAGAGTCTCTTCGAAAACGTTTATTAAAAGAACCCAATCTAAATACACCCAATCTAGAGATGAGTTTTTAAACGTTTAAAGTATTTTATTCGCTTCTTTTTATTAAATTGCATTTTGCAAGTATTTATAAACCAATTTAATAAATTTAACATGAAAAAATTACTTTACACATTAACCTTTTGCTCAAGCTTATTTTTAACGGCGCAAACTGCAGGCGTATTTTTAGGCGAAGGCGAAGACAATGGAAAATCATTTACAATCGGAAGCGATGCATCTGTTGAGGTCATACAAAAAACAGTTAAAGATTATAACTCCAAAGATGTTGCGTCGTTTTTGACGAATTACACAAAAGAATTTTCAGAAAAAGCAGCAGAATGGTCAACAGATTGGTTGGGTTCTATGGAAACAATTACGATGGATCCTTATATGATTGTCCCAGTAAAAATGGAAGGCTCAGAAAACACAATGGTGTTAACGTGGTCTACTGAAGACAGAGATTTTAAAGACGGTTCAAAAGAAGATTTAGACCTCATGGAAATCTATACAGTAGACAAAGATAACAAAGTGACTGCATTTTCTCAATGGGTCCAAAGGCTGGAAACAAGTAACTTTGGCTTAAACTACGGTGGAAAATTCATCGGAGACGGTACCTCAGAATGGGCTGGAAGACCTTTAGTGTTTTCAAACAGAGGCGAAGTTGAAGCGATTGAAACATTAGTTGCTGCTTATAATAGTAGAGACGCAGAAGCCTGTAATGCAGTTTTTGCTGAAGGCGCAGAGTTTTTAGATTCTGAAGGAAATAAAATGACGTTAAACATTGAACTTTGGAAATCTATGTTTGCAAGCTTTACAGAATTGTCATGGGAAGTGCAATCAATCGTTCCATTAAAAATTCAAAATACAGATACAGAATCAGGAATCACTGTATTTTCGAAAGAAAGAAGAGTTCTTGCAGACGGTACTGTTTGGGAAAAGGAACTCGTAGAATGGTTCTATTTTAACAAGGATGGAAAAATTGCAAGAGCAACACAATACGAAAGAAGCTTGCCAAAAGAATAAGGGATTTAATTTTTATAAATCTTACAAAGCCCAACCTTAAACGGTTGGGTTTTTTTGTGTTCTACCACAAAATTTAAATATTAACATTTACTTATTGGACTGCAATTTAATTTTTTCATTAAATTGCACACTAAATTCCTACTAAAATTATGAAAAAGCTCGCAACACTTTTATTGTTTTTAATCAGTTTTTCTGGGTTTTCTCAGATCTTAAACCCCGTCAAATGGGAATTTGGTTCTGAAAAAATTTCAGAAACAGAATACGATCTTATATTCGTCGCTAAGATTGATCACCATTGGGCGCTTTACTCACAGTTTGTGGAAGAGGGCGGCCCCTTACCAACGATTTTTTCATTTCAACCAGCCCCCGGTTTTGAGCTCATTGAAACTGTAACAGAATCGGAATTAAACAAAGTGACCCAACACGACCCCGTGTTTGACATGATCGTTTCAAAATATTATGATAAAGCCATTTTTAAGCAACGCATCAGCGTAAAATCCCCCGAATTTAGCATTAGCGGGAACATTGATTTTATGACCTGCGACGACACAAAATGCACCTATCTACCAGACAATCCATTTACATTTAACTATACTACCGAAGCCGGTTTTGTGATTGTAGGAGGGACACCTGTGTCTAACTCGGAAGTTTCCGAGAATGCCGATCAAACTTTATATGGGATGTCGCTCGACTCCATCTCAAAAGCCTTGGTGAAATGTAGTACACAATTGACCTCGTTATCGCAAGATATCAAAGCGTCCAACAACTCTCTCTGGAAGATTTTTGGATTGGGTTTCCTTGGCGGATTATTAGCGCTTTTAACCCCTTGTGTGTTTCCAATGATTCCTTTAACCGTCAGCTTTTTCACCAAAAAAGGAGGAGATGGCACTCAAAAAGGCGGCGTTTCAAAAGCTATTTTATATGGCTTTTTCATCGTATTGGTTTACCTCGCACTCAGCATTCCATTTCACTTATTAGACTCTGTCAACCCCGATATCTTAAATGAAATTTCCACCAATGTATGGTTGAATGTCATTTTCTTTGTCATCTTTATATTTTTCGCATTTTCATTCTTCGGTTATTACGAACTCACCTTGCCATCTACTTGGACAAATTCCACGAGCAAAGGCGAAGGAATTGGCGGAATATTAGGTGTCTTTTTTATGGCATTGACCTTGTCCATTGTGTCCTTTTCGTGTACGGGCCCCATTCTTGGTTCTTTGCTTGCGGGCTCACTTTCTGCAGATGGTGGCGCTTGGCAACTGACCGCTGGAATGGCAGGTTTTGGAGTGGCACTTGGTTTGCCCTTTGCTTTATTTGCCATGTTTCCAAACATGCTAAAAGCCCTTCCAAAATCTGGAGGATGGCTCAATACAACCAAGGTTATTTTAGGATTTTTAGAACTCGCCTTGGCTTTTAAATTTTTATCCAACGCCGATTTAGTAAAACATTGGGGCCTCCTTAAAATCGAAGTCTTTTTAGGTATTTGGATTCTTGTATTTGCTGGACTGGCACTCTATATTTTAGGTAAACTCAAATTCCCACACGATTCCCCACTAAAAAAATTATCCTTTTTCAGAATCACTTCTGGAGTTTTAGTATTCGCCTTTGTGGTCTATTTAGGATCTGGGTTTAGAGTCAATAAAGAAACCCAAACATTCACACCGCTCACATTATTAAGTGGATTGGCACCGCCTGTTGGTTACAGCTTTTTATATCCAAACGACTGTCCAAATAATTTTGAATGTTTCAAAGATTTAAAAGAAGGCGTTGCTTACGCTCAAAAAGTAAACAAACCCATCTTACTTGATTTCACTGGATATGCCTGTGTAAATTGCCGTAAAATGGAAGAACACATTTGGCCAAAAGCATCTATCAAACCGTACTTTGAAAACGACTATGTATTGATTTCTCTGTATGTAGATGATAAAAAAGAATTGCCAGAAGATCAAAAATTAACGGTCGAACGTCTTGGAGGCGGCACACGTGTCTTAGAAAATTACGGTCATAAATGGGCGCATTTTCAAACTCAATTTTTCCAATCCAATTCTCAACCATACTATGTATTGTTAGATTCAAACGGAGAAATTATTTTAAACGAACCTGTTGGATATACGCCAGATGAAGAGGACTACAAAGCCTTTTTGGATTGTGGACTTGAGGTTTTTGAATCGCTTTAATAGATTCGTGTAAATCTAAACAGTAATTTTTAGTAACTTTGAAATAAATACAACAACAAACCAATGCTGGACAGTTTTTTAAAATTTTTAGAATTAGGACTTTATCACATTATGAGCTTCAAAAGCTATGACCACCTCTTATTTTTAGTGGTACTAACAATCCCCTATCTTTTTAAAGATTGGAAACGCTTGCTGCTATTAATATCCTCTTTTACTCTAGGGCATACCCTTAGTTTGTTGTTAGGAGTCTATGATATCATAAACTTAAAGAGCAATGTGATCGAGTGGTTGATTCCGTTCACCATCATTATCATGGCACTTTACAATGTGTTTACCTCTGGGAAAGCATCCAAACAATCCAACCCAATCATTATATTTAGTCTTGTTTTGTTTTTTGGATTTATTCACGGTTTAGGATTTGCCAACGCCTTTGAATCCATGGTAAGCGCAAATGAAAGTACCTTATTATCCGTATTAGAATTCGCATTAGGGATTGAGATTGGACAATTTGTAATTGTTTTCTGTATCTTATTTTTCGGTTTCTTAGGGCAAACTATTTTTAGGTTCTCCGTTCGGGACTGGGTGATGGTACTTTCCGCCGTTGTAATAGGCCTTATGCTCCCTTTGATTTTTAACAGCCCTCTATTTTCTTAAGTAAATAATTTCACCCCTTTTTATGACCACACAAAAGCAACTTAAATATGACAAAGCTTATCTCAGAATGGCTTCTGAATGGGGCAAATTGTCGTACTGTACACGCAAACAAGTAGGCGCGATTATCGTTAAAGATCGCATGATTATATCTGATGGTTATAACGGGACTCCTACTGGTTTTGAAAACTTTTGTGAAGACGAAGAAGGCTATACTAAATGGTATGTTTTGCATGCCGAAGCCAATGCCATTTTAAAGGTCGCTGCCTCCACACAATCCTGTAATGGATCAACCTTATATATTACCTTATCACCCTGTCAAAGTTGTAGTAAATTAATTCACCAAGCAGGGATTACTCGAGTTGTATACAGTCAAGCCTATAAAGACCTTTCGGGGGTTGAATTTCTAGAAAAAGCAGGCATTAAAGTTGAATTACTAACCCTGTAATTTGATGTCCCTAAATCAAAAACACCTACCATTTTTTATCGCAGTTCTGTTGGGAATAGGCATATATATTGGTTCAAAATTAAGCACCAATACTTCAAGCCGTTATGTAAGTTCTAAAAACATCAGCAAACAAAAATTAAATCGGCTCATTGATTATTTAGAATATGAGTACGTAGATCCTGTGGATACAGACAGCATTGTCGAAGGTTTTATTGAGTCCGTTTTACAAAATCTCGACCCACATTCTTCATACATTCCAAAACAAGATTTAGCTTCGGTTACTGAAAACATGAAAGGCGACTTTATAGGTATTGGCGTTAGTTTTTATAACTATAAAGACAGCATCACCGTCATTCGACCTATTGAGGGCGGACCCAGTTTTCGTGCCGGAATTTTGGCAGGCGATCGCATTTTAATGGCAGATGATGATACAATCTATGGTCAGAATTGGAGTGAAGCCAAAGTCATTGAAAGACTTCGAGGTAAAAAAAATTCTAAAGTTCAATTAAAAATCAAACGTGCGGGTATCGATAGTTTATTGAGTTTCGAAATCATTCGCGCCGAAGTTCCTATCAAAAGTGTTGTCGCCTCTTATATGATCAATCCAACGCTTGGGTACATTAAAATCAATCGGTTTGCAGAAAGCACCTATTTAGAATTTGAAAAAACATTTGAAGACTTAATCTCTCAGGGCGCCTCAAATTTAGTATTGGATTTACGGGACAATCCAGGCGGGTTTTTACAAATCGCCGAACAAATTGCAGATGAGTTTTTAGAAGATGGTAAACTCATTTTATTCACCAAAAACAAAACCGATGAAACCGTTGAAAGTTTTGCGACGGCCAAAGGACGTTTTGAACAAGCTGAGGTCTATGTATTGATCAATGAAAATTCTGCATCTGCCAGCGAGATTGTTGCAGGGGCACTACAAGACAATGACAAAGGTACTATTGTTGGGCGCCGTTCTTTCGGAAAAGGATTGGTTCAACAAGAAATGGATTTGGGCGACGGCAGTGCCATCCGGTTGACAACTTCCAGATATTACACACCAACAGGGCGTTCTATACAGCGTTCATATGCCAAGGGTTCAGAATCCTATTACGATGACTACTATGAGCGCTTGGACGATAGGGCGGTGGACACACTGCAATCGAAAGGGATCGCCGACAGTCTTCAATTTACAACCCCCAAAGGGAAAATTGTGTATGGCGGTGGCGGAATTATTCCAGATGTTTATGTGCCTTATGATGTAAATTTTAATAACGACATTGTCGAATTCTTAAAAACTACGGGCGTTATGGACTTTTTTGTCTTTGAACATTTAGACGGTGAGCGCGCGCAGTATTCAGCACTTTCTGAAACAGAGTTTTCAAACACTTTCGAAATTTCAGAGGAAATTTATCAGCAATTTGTAGCCTATTTTACAGAGTCTACAAAATTAGAAAATGATGCGTTCGACATTTATAAAAATTCTATAAAAACGCTTTTGAAATCGGCTTTCGCAAAACAACTTTTTGGAGACAATACAGCCGCAAAAATTTTGAGCTCATTTGATCCCATGTTGCAAAAAGTAAACGATTTAGAAGCCCTAATTGTAAATTAAGACTTTTCTTTTACCGTACGATCTATCTTTTTTACAATCCTCCATATTGTGAATAACAAAATAGCACATCCACCTGCCAATGCGGTGATGATGGCCGTATAGCTTTCCTTTTCAAAGGGCGCATCAAAGTTTATTTTTGTGAGGTTGAATGCAATAATCCCAAGAGCCACTACCGATAATAAATAAGTTAAGATTCGCATGTTATAATAAAAATTTGATGTTAGAAGTAAATAATTTTACGGCAATTGCCAAGAGGACAACTCCAAATACCTTTCGAATAATATCAATCCCATTTTGTCCAATAAACCGTTCGATTCGATTGGAGGTTTTAAGAACGATAAAAATCACAATCACATTCACTATGACCGCAATGATGATGTTTTCTGTATGAAATTCAGACTTTAAAGACAGCAGGGTTGTGAGGCTTCCAGGTCCCGCAATCAATGGGAATGCCAACGGAAATACAGAGGCATTCATGCTAGTGCCTTCTTCTTGTTTATAGAGGGTAATTCCTAGAATCATTTCGAGCGCAATAAAAAACAAGATAAATGCACCCGCAACTGCAAATGAATGCACATCAATTCCAATAAGTTTCAGGATGCTGTCTCCCAAAAACAAAAATATAATCATGATAATTCCCGCAATAACTGAAGCCTTTTCACTTTGAATATGGCCTGCTTTCTTGCGCAAATCAATAATAATAGGGATGTTTCCCACAATGTCAATCACTGCGAAAAGCACCATAAATGCCGTTAAAACTTCTTTAAAATTGAAATTCATGATTACAAATTATTTTTATGCAAAGGTCGAATAAATAATTATAATCACAAGTTTATTTTGAGCGATTATTTAGGTTTAAAATGTTCACAATTAACAGTATATTTGGCGCATGTTTCAAATAGGAAAAACCATTGTGTCGGAAGACATTATTGAGAAAGATTTTTTATGCAACCTGAGTGCTTGCAAAGGCGCGTGTTGTGTAGATGGCGATGCAGGTGCGCCGCTAGAAGCTGCTGAGGCAACGATTCTAGAAAACATCTATCCCATTATTAAGCCCTATCTCCGAAAAGAAAGTATTGAAGCGATTGAAGCGCAAGGCACTCATGCGGTCAACGAAGATGGAGAACTAGAAACTCCTTTAATTAATGGAGCCGATTGCGCCTATGTTATTTTCGATGAAAAAAACACCGCTCTTTGTGCTATTGAAGAAGCTTACAATCAAGGTGAAGTCGACTGGAAAAAACCAGTATCCTGTCATTTATACCCTGTTCGTATCAAAGACTACAGTGAGTTTTCGGCTGTCAATTATGACAATTGGGAAATCTGTGACGCGGCCTGTACTTTAGGTAAAGAACTTCAAGTACCCGTCTATAAATTTGTCAAAGAAGCCTTGATTCGAAAATTTGGAGCCGATTGGTATGCTGAATTAGAACAAGTTGCCGCTAAACACACCAAAAAATAATACTAACGTAGTATTAAGATGGCGTTGTAAAATTTGACCTCTTTTTTAAATATTTTTTTCAACTTTAATAAAATTTGTGTTTTTAATTCAACTTAATGCTTAATTTTTCTGTAAGAGAGAGCAGCGAGTTAAGTGTTTTTCAATCAGTATTTTAACTTTTTAATCTTAAATTATTTTTGTAGGAAAAAAGCTACTCGTTGTTAAAAACTCATAGGCAATGTTTATAAAAATGGCTTTCATTTAAGGCAACTATTTTGAACCTTTGTTAACCGCTCAAGCGCGTATTTTTTTTTAACTCAGAATTTTAATTTAGATGTCACAAGTAGAACCGATTTTACAAGAAAACAAAGACCGATTTGTCATTTTTCCAATCCAACACCATGATATATGGGAATGGTATAAAAAATCAGAAGCGAGTTTTTGGACGGCAGAAGAAATTGATCTACATCAAGATTTAACAGACTGGGCGACGAAGCTAAATGACGATGAGCGTTATTTTATCAAGCATATATTAGCATTTTTCGCAGCGAGTGACGGGATTGTAAATGAGAATTTAGCAGAAAACTTTGTAAACGAAGTTCAATACAGTGAAGCAAAATTCTTCTATGGATTCCAAATCATGATGGAAAATATTCATAGCGAAACGTATTCTCTATTGATAGACACTTATGTAAAGGATGAAGTTGAAAAAGATAAATTATTCAATGCAATCGATAATTTCCCAGCCATTAAGAAAAAAGCAGATTGGGCACTTAAATGGATAGAATCTCCAAGTTTTGCAGAGCGTTTGATCGCATTTGCAGCCGTTGAAGGGATTTTCTTTTCAGGCGCATTTTGTTCAATTTTTTGGTTAAAGAAACGTGGCTTAATGCCAGGATTGACGTTCTCAAATGAGTTAATCTCCAGAGATGAAGGTGTGCATGCAGACTTTGCAGTACACTTACACAACAAACACCTTATCAATAAAGTTCCTAAGGATCGCATCAGAGAAATATTATTGGATGCTCTAACGATTGAAAGAGAATTTATTACAGAATCTTTACCAGCAAGTTTGATTGGTATGAATTCAAAATTGATGGCCCAGTATTTAGAATTTGTAACCGATCGCTTATTACAAGAGTTGGATTGCGAAAAAGAATACAACACATCAAACCCATTTGATTTTATGGACATGATTTCACTTCAAGGAAAAACAAATTTCTTTGAAAAAAGAGTGGCTGAATATCAAAAGGCGGGTGTCCTCAACAAAGAAGAAGAGGGTACCAATAAATACAGTTTCGATTCTGAATTCTAGACCAACACCTAGAATAAGTACTTAAAACGAATTATACAATTCGTTTTTCATAAATCAACTTTTTGGTTTTCTTAAAAACGAAACCAAACTCAAAATAACTAAGTATTTGAGGCCACTCAAACACTGCTAGGCTAACTAACTAACCGCTTTTTTGAAGCAGCATCAAAAAAGCAAAAAAGACCAAAAAAAAATGTATGTACTAAAAAGAGACGGCAGAAAAGAAGAAATCATGTTTGATAAAATCACAGCAAGAGTCAGAAAACTCTGTTATGGTTTAAATGAATTGGTCGATCCCTTGAAAGTTGCCATGCGCGTTATTGAAGGGCTTTATGACGGTGTGACGACCAGTGAATTGGACAATCTTGCCGCAGAAGTTGCCGCAACAATGACCACTGCACATCCTGATTACGCAAGACTTGCTGCCCGAGTTTCAGTCTCTAACTTACATAAAAATACTAAAAAGACTTTTAGCGAAGTCATGCACGATTTATACACCTACGTCAATCCAAGAACAGGGAAAGATGCCCCTTTATTATCTGACGAGGTTTACAATGTAATTATAGCAAACAAAGAAAAATTAGATTCTACAATAATATACAACAGAGATTTTGGGTACGATTATTTTGGGTTTAAAACCTTAGAGCGTTCTTACCTTTTAAAGTTAAACGGAATCATTGCAGAGCGCCCTCAACACATGTTGATGCGTGTTTCTATTGGGATTCATTTAAACGATTTGGATTCTGCCATCGAGACTTACGAATTGATGTCCAAAAAGTTTTTCACTCATGCAACGCCTACCTTATTTAATTCGGGAACTCCAAAACCACAAATGTCGTCTTGTTTTTTATTAACAGCAAAAGACGATAGTATTGATGGAATTTATGACACTCTGAAACAAACGGCTAAAATTTCACAATCTGCTGGTGGAATTGGTTTGGCAATGCACAATATTAGAGCTACCGGGAGTTATATTGCTGGGACTAACGGCACAAGTAACGGAATTGTTCCAATGCTGCGTGTTTTTAATGACACGGCGCGTTACGTAGATCAAGGTGGTGGAAAACGCAAAGGAAGTTTTGCAATTTACTTAGAGCCATGGCATGCCGATATTTTTGATTTTCTTGATTTAAAGAAAAATCACGGGAAAGAAGAAATGCGTGCAAGAGATTTATTCTATGCGATGTGGATTCCAGATTTATTTATGAAGCGTGTGCAAGAAGATTCGTTTTGGACTTTAATGTGTCCTAACGAGTGTCCAGGATTGCCAGACGTTCACAGTGAAGAATTTGAAACTCTTTATCTTAAATATGAAGAATTAGGCAAAGGACGTAAAACCATAAAAGCAAGAGAGCTTTGGGAGAAAATCACGGAATCTCAGATTGAAACAGGAACGCCTTATATGCTTTATAAAGATGCGGCCAACAGTAAATCAAACCAAAAAAACTTAGGAACGATTCGTTCGTCCAACCTTTGCACTGAAATCATTGAGTACACCTCACCTGATGAAGTGGCTGTTTGTAACCTTGCATCGATTGCCTTGCCAATGTTTATCAAAGACGGCAAATTTGATCACCAAGAATTATATGCAATCACCAAACGTGTGACGCGAAATCTAAATAAAGTAATCGACCGAAATTACTATCCAGTAGTTGAAGCCGAAAATTCAAATATGAGACACCGTCCTATCGGAATTGGTGTGCAAGGATTGGCAGATACATTCATTAAACTGAGAATGCCTTTTACAAGTGACGACGCAAAACAATTGAATCAAGATATTTTTGAAACAATTTACTATGCAGCTGTTACCGCTTCTATGGAAGAAGCGACAGAAGATGGCCCGTATCAAACGTATGAAGGATCTCCAATTAGTGAAGGGAAATTCCAACACAACTTATGGGGTCTTAAAGATGAAGATTTAAGTGGTCTTTGGGATTGGGGAACACTCCGCAAGCAAGTGCTAGAAAATGGGGTTCGAAACTCTCTTTTAGTGGCGCCAATGCCAACGGCAAGTACCTCTCAAATTCTTGGAAACAACGAATGTTTTGAGCCTTACACTTCAAACATCTATACCCGTCGTGTATTGTCTGGAGAATTTATTGTGGTCAACAAGCACCTACTAGAAGACTTAGTGGAGCTAGGACTGTGGAACGAAGGTTTAAAGCAGGACATTATGCGTGCGAACGGATCCATCCAACACGTCGATGTGATTCCTCAAGATATCAAAGAATTGTATAAAACAGTTTGGGAATTGAGCATGAAAGATATTATTGACATGTCGCGTCAGCGTGGTTACTTTATCGATCAATCACAATCTTTAAATTTATTTATGGAAGGTGCAACAATGGCCAAACTAACGTCTATGCATTTTTATGCGTGGAAAAGTGGATTGAAAACAGGCATGTACTACTTAAGAACTAAGAGTGCTGTAGATGCAATTAAATTTACCTTAGATAATAAGAAAAAAGAAGCACCACAGCCAGAAACGGTTGAAGTTGCTGCCGCAGTAGAAACAGCCGTTGTGGAAACACCAGTTGTAGAAACACCAGTTGTAGAAACAGCCGTTTTGGAAAAGCAACAAGAAAAAGCAGCCAACACTGCCGCTAAATTTTCTCAAGAAGCAGCCGTTGACGTAGCGCCAATGTCTCCAGAAGAAATGAAAGCGTTGGTTCAACAAGCAAAAGAAGCTGAAGGCGATGACTGCCTGATGTGCGGATCTTAATAAAAACTTACAGATTATATCAAGCCTCCTAATTTTTATTAGGAGGCTTTTTTTGTTCTATTCTTAAATATTCAGAAAGGATACGTTTAATTAATAAGCATAACCTTGCAACCTCTACGATTCTTTTACGATAAAGTGTCCCTTATAAGGGATTGTATTTCTATTAGAGGTTTAAATAAAAAAGCACCTAGTTTAAATTAGGTGCTTTTTTTATGTAGTAGAATGAATTAGTTATTCACTTTCATCACTGATTTTAGCAGGCTTGATGCTGCTGTCATATTCGGTATGGTATTCTTCTAACAAGCCTGTTGTCGCATTCAACAAGTCTTTAGTTTCTAATAATAAGCTAAAGTAAAGTGTCGTGTTTTTTGGACTCGATTCCTCGGTACGGGTTCGTTTTACTTGAGCCTCAATATTAGATTTTAGAATGGCTGAAATTTCATTTTTTTGTTCAATAATCGATCCAATTTTTTCGAAGGATTGTGAGTTAAAAACAACGATTGCCTCAGAAAATAATTGTTGTATTGTATCATTGATTTGACCCAATTCTTTAATTTGATTGAATTTTAGTTTCTTGTGATTGTTATGAACGTGCTTATGGCTCACTTTAGTAATATAAGTCAAGGATTGTGTCATGTCTTGAAGGTACCCTAAAATAAGAATGTAAAAATTACTAGCACCAACACTTGATTCATCTAAGTTTTTAATGAAGTAAAAAATGTTATCTCTTAATTCATCGACTTCATCCGACAGCTTAATAATTTGCTTTTTATTCTTTTTAAGCGCGTCTAAGTTTTGTTGTGCAAGTCCATTGAATGCAGCTGCATAGATTTTTTTCCCACGTTTTAGAACGTTTCCAATATTTTCTGCACTTTCGATTATTACCCCTTGAACAGAACTACTTTCAGTTTTTTTCAAACGGTCATCGGAAGCACTTTCTTGAGTCTTTTTTCTATGAACGATGGAGCTTCTAATAAGTAAAGAAATTGCAGTTAAAAGAAGGATTGGGAACATTACTTCTAGGTTCAAATTTAACAAGTAGGCAACCAAAGCTGCGGCACTGAATGCACTAAAGGCCGTAAAGAACCATCCCCCAATTACATTAAGTACTCCTGCTACACGATACACAGCACTTTCCGATCCCCAAGCTCTATCGGCTAAGGAAGTTCCCATTGCAACCATAAAGGTTACATAGGTTGTTGAGAGTGGTAATTTATAAGAAGTTGCTATGGATATTAAAACAGCTGCCACCATAAGGTTTACAGCCGCTCTGACTAAATCAAAAGCAGGCAATTCATGCACCTTGTTTTTAGTTAATTTTATGACTGGTTGCTCAAATTGTTTTTCAATTCTCTCTTGCCATGATGTCGGTAAAACATAAGCTGAGAATTTTGAAGCACCCATTGCAAATCTCACAAAACCACGCGATAATGTATTGGGCTGAAAACGCTCTTTTGTTTCACCTTGACTAGATAAATCTAAAGACGTTTTCACAACATCTTTTGCCTTGGAAGAAAACCATAAGGTCACCACCATCACCATTCCAGCGCCAAACAACAACCAGTTGTTGGTAGGAACTTTAGAGGCCAATACATCCATTGGAAATTCAGAGGCTGAAACGCCAGATGCCGACCATTCTATAAATGCATTGTAAGCAGCTACGGGAACACCAATAAAGTTCACAAGGTCATTACCAGCAAACGCCAATGCCAATGCAAACGTTCCAACAATAATAATGAGCTTATAAATATTCACTTTTGCAAAAGCAATCAGTACATAAGACAATAAAGACCAGATCACTGAACTAATCAATACAATAGTTAAAACTTGTGTTTCTAAGAAATCTTTCATTGTTTCACCACCAAGGATATCAAAAGATTGTTTGGCGTATGAAGTTCCTTTAAGTCCTTTCATAAAGATAAAATACGTAATCGCAGTCAGTGCAATTCCACTAAAAAGAGCGCCGACCCAATGTGCTTTTCTTTGGAAATTATAAGACAATAAGAGTCTAGACACCCATTGCACTAGGGCTCCAATAGAGAAGGCTACCACTACCGAAAGGAGGATTCCGAATATAATTTGAGACGCTTTTGACGTATTTATATAATTTACGACTTCGCTAAAATCACCGCCATTTGCGCCAATTTTAATCAATGCCATTGCTACGGCTGCCCCTAATAATTCAAAGACAATAGAAACTGTGGTTGAGGTTGGCATCCCTAAAGAATTAAAGAAATCCAGAAGCAAAATATCTGTGATCATGACAGCCATGAAAATAATCATAATCTCGTTGAACATAAATTCACTCGGATTAAAAATTCCTTTTCGCGCTACTTCCATCATTCCACTCGAGAAAATCGCACCAACAGCGACCCCAACACTGGCCACAATCATGATGGTCTTGAACGAAATTGCCTTGGAACCAATCGCTGAATTTAAAAAATTCACAGCGTCATTACTAATTCCAACGACCAAGTCGGCAATAGCCAAAAAGGCTAAAGCGATAATCATATATAAATAAATATTTTCCATAATATAGTTTGTATTATTTGGCTAATTTCTTAAGACTTTCGGTTTGTAAAGTTAAGCTAATGTTATGTTTTTAGAAATGAATATCGAAACCGAGTCTAAATGTGATGTTGTCTTTTTCACCATCTAAGGTGGTATAGCTTAAATCGCTTTGAACTTTCAATTTGTGTCCTACAAGAAATTTATTTATCCCTAATGTATACTGTTTAGAAGGAAGTGCTTCTGTAATGGTTTCGTAGTCTACCGAAGTAAAACGTCCAGCTATTTCATAGTTATTCTTGAAAAGATATCCTAATTGTAAGTTAATAGCATTTCCTGTTAGCACAATATCGCCTGTAGGAGTAACTCCATCTGCTTCTGTAGCTATAACATTGTCCGCCGTACGTTTGGCATATTCAGCCATAAATGAAACCCCATTGTATTTAAACATTGCATCTACAAAAACAGTTGTTTGGTTGGTTTCAAAAATAGTTTTGTCAGTTCTAATCATGTAGTCCCCTGCAAAACCGCGTTCACGAACTGCATTTTCATTAAAGTTGTAAGTAACCCCCACCATTAGTTTCGATGCCTCTTCTCTTTTTAGATCCGACTGGCTGTAATCTCCTTTAGATTTAAAGGCTCCAAAGGGTAAAAACTCCAGTCGAGCAGTGTACTGTAGCCCACCTTCATTTCCTTCAGTTACGTTACGACCTTCGCCTTGTGATATGGCAAATTTTTCTCGCATTAAAAAGTTACCACCTAAGTTAGATTTGTGACGGATTTGGATTCCTAAATCACGGTCAATATTAAATCGACTATTTAATAAAGAACGATCAATTAACTGCAAATTAGCAGAAGATACTACACGTTCCACATTACCTGGAAGTTTTGTTTGACCTGCCCATAGCTCCCAGTTTTTTGAAAACTCCCACATAATTACAGCATCTAAAATATATCGGGGTGTATTTCTGTTAAAATCATTTGCTCCAGAAATATCTCTGTTAGATAAACCTAACTCTAGCTTGTATTTTAATTTTGTACTGTAGGCAAAACCGTCAAACTTTAAACGAGAACGACGAACGATGAAGTTGTGTTCTGGACTTCCGTACTGATTTCCATCGTGATTCCATGAAGACATAGAACGCACTTGAAATCGCGGTGCAAATTTTACACTAAAAGTACTGTCCTTTGCAACAAAGTTGATAAGCCCTTTTCCAAAAGAAGTATCGCTGATTTCTTGAGCCTGTGTTGTAGATATTGCAAAAAGAACTATTGCAATAGATAAAATTTTAATTTTCATTTTAGTAGTATTAGTTTTTGTCGGTTACAAATAACCTAAACTAATGTTATCTTAATGTTTCCTAAAGATTAAGATAGAATGAAAAAAAAGCTGCCTGGCCAAGGGCAGCTTATCAGAAATCATCATTTTTGTAGTCGACAAAAACTAATATATTATAATGATACTAATTGAGTGTCTTAGACCCTGTAAAGATTATAATTAAAGATGACTCAAGTGTAAGGAGAATGTTAAGGAATCATTAAACCCATGAACCAGAAAAAAAAAGTTTGAATAGATTTTTAATAAAACAGCGACAAACCCTGCTATAGAATGAAAATTTTATAGATTTCTAGAAGTGCTCGTTTTACAATTTTTATCGAAATAGTATTTCTCCAACATGCTGTTTTGTAACAGGCTTTAAATGAGATAAAAATAGTGATATTTTAGTTTTCAACATAGAGTTACCTGAATCCCAATGTTAACTTAATGTAAACTAATTGTTGATTTTGTGTAAATTTTACGTATATTTATAATCTAAATTTAGAACTACAATACAATTTATTATGAAAAAATATATACTCATAGCACTTGTTTTTATTGGAACAGCTGCTTTCGCTCAAAACACCAATCAACCAAAATTAGAAGCCAAAGGCGATGTTACCTTAGCGACCTATTTTTATGATAATGGCTCTGTTCAACAAGAAGGAACTTTTGATAAAAACGGAAAACTAGCGGGCCTTTGGACAAGTTATGATCTCACTGGCAATAAATTATCTCAAGGTAATTATGACAAAGGCATCAAAACTGGGAAATGGTTTTTTTGGACTGAAAAGGCTTTAAAGGAAGTTGACTATGTAGATTCTAAAATCATAAATGTTAATGAATGGAATCATAAATCCGAACTTGCTACTAACTTTTAAGTTAGAGATATTAAATAAATGCAAAAAGCTCCCAACTGGGAGCTTTTTTGTTGACTGAATTTAAACGTATAATTATTCAGACCATCCACTTGCCCAGGCTGGACTGTCCGTGCCATTTCCGGGACCCGTGGCTCCTGAATTTGTTCCTATATATCCATAACCACCCCAACTCCACGCTGAAGGCTCATTGGCGTAATTGAAATTACTAATGACCAAATCTCCGTTTGCAAGTCTTGCATTCGCTGCAGCATCTGAACTTTTTATTTTCATTCCTAAAGAAACACCATCAACGATGATGTTGTTGTAAGAAATGTTTCCGCCGCCTTCTTTAAAATAAATTGCACCTTCTGAATTTCCCAATCCATCAACCACCATTGTGACATTTGAAACGGTTGCAGAAGTGACTGGCGTTGCATCTCCATTATCACCATTATTGGATCCTTCAATTCCTGCTTTTGTAATTCCTTTGATATAAGCACCTTCAATAGATCCTACAAACCCATCTGCAAAATCAATAGAGTCATCTCCAGAATTAATAGAAACCAAGTTTTTTGCATTCACAGCACCTCCAAAAAATTCAATCCCATCATCGCCACCATTTACAGAAGAGACATTTGAAAAGGTTGTGCCAGAGCCCACACCAAACAAAGTCACGCCGTTAAATTCTTTTTCATTCGTAAATGTAGCTCCTGTATACTCAACTCTTAAATAAGTAACAACCCCCGAATTATCTGAATTGTCAGAACCTCCGTAAGTCAAATCTCCTACTTCAGAAGTTACATTTGTGCCTGCATTTGTAATGCCGTATCCAGCAATTGCCAATCCACCCCATGACCCTGCTTCTTGTGTTTCAGAAGTCATAACTACTGGAGCCGTTGCCGTGCCATTGATGTATATTTTAGCACCCCTTTCCACTCCAATATATGCAGAGGTTGAGGTGCCTGCCGCCGCCGTAATAGTGGTGCCTGATGGAATTGTCAAAACAGCACCTTCTTTAACAATCAGTGCACCCGTTAGAATGTACGTTTCAGAAGCATTTAATGTAACACTTCCACTAGAAATACTGCCTTGTAAATCACCAGCATTTACTTGAAAACCAGTATTTGTGTTTTCAGATGTAGACTCTTCAATACTACAGTTGAATGCTAATAAAGAAGTGAAAATGGAAAGACTTAAGTTTAATTTTTTCATTTTATTTAGTTTTTTAAGTTGTACAAATATCTAACGATAATTGGTTTTAGATTTTACCTTAAGGTTACGAGTTGATTAGGTTTACTGAAATTAATTGTAAACTAAATGTTAGCTACTTAGTTCATTTAAAACGTATACCCAACAGAGATACTGACGTTGATGCCTCTTTTGTATTCATTTAATGTGACTTCACTAATACCAGCTGTTTCATACACTTCTTGAACTCTGCGAATGGAGGGGTTGAGCAAGTTCTTAGCCGACAATGAAATATTGAGTTTGTTAAATTTACTTTTCACGATTAAATCTAACGTGTTAAAGCTTTTCTCGATGACATTTCCTTTTTTTAGAGTCCCAATAGTGTTTAATTGATCTGAAAAATAATTGTAAGCTAAAGTGGTTTGTAAGGAACGGTTTTTGTCAAACTCCTTAAAATAAGTGATATCTGTATTGACAAGCACGTCAGATGCACCAGTTAATTTGCTAGAGTCAAAAGTGAAACTGGCACTGTATTCGGTTTCATTGTTCACCTTTTGAGCGTCTAAATCTTGAGCCGTTTGGATGAGTGAAACGTTTAATCCCCCTGAGAGTTTGTTTTCAAATTCAGCGTCCTCCCCATTGAAATTAAAAAGCTCTTTTTTAAGTTCTACTTCCAAACCAAACACTTCTGCTTTATCTCCCGAGTTGATGTAGGAAATATCATTTGAAGTCGAATTAATAAAAATAGAGTTGATTGGGTTTTGGATCAGCTTGCCAAAAACGGTTGCAGAAATTAACTCTCCATTTGAAGGAAAAAACTCCCATTTCAAATCGGCATTCCAGTTGGTAGATTCATAAATATCTTTATTCCCTCTATAAACTTGTGTCACTTCTTCATAGAGCATGTCAACACGTTCCTTGAATTGTGGCAACGTATAGGTTTTACTCGCTCCAAATTTCAAGTTCATATCTTCTTTAAGTACATATTTAGCCGACAGCGAAGGCAAAAGTTTTTCTTGGACACTCCCGATGCGTTGCTTTTCAGAAGATTGCAGTGTCAAGTAGTCAATTTCTACGCCAATCATTTCAGCACGTAACCCCGCAACTACAGATAATTTAGAATTGAAATTCCATAAACCAGTGACGTATCCGGCATTAATGTATTGCCCACCACTATAGGTTTGTGTTTTCAAGGTATTGATTCGGTAAAGGCTGCTGAGGTTTGAAGCGTTAAAAAAAGCATCAAAATTTGCGATGTCAACATTATACAGTCCCGCCTGATTGATAAGTCTGAAATCATATTGTTGAGATGAAAAATCAATCAGTTTAAAACGGCCACTATACCCAAAAGTAAGCGTACCTTTTAAGTCGTCTTCGGCATCATTAAATTTAATTTCATCCGAAATATTAATAGAAAATTCATCTTCTTTCAAGTCTTGAAAAAAGCGGTGATTATATATTGGGCTTCCAGTAATTAACACAAAATCAGTGGAACGGTTTGATCTGAAATCAGCCCCTGCAGTATTTTGCATTCGGTCCGGAATGCTATTGTTCATTTGGTTGTAGCCTACGATCCAATTGAGCGTATTGCGATCAGATAAATCATGTTCTCCACTAAATTGATTGATTAATAATTTAGTTTCTGTAAACGTATTCCTTTGGATAAATCCAACACCATTTTCGTTGTTGGTAATATCATTATCAAACTCAATATCAAACCCATTATATTCATCGTGACTTTGATCTGAACTATTTAAGAATAAAGATGTAAACGTAAATTTATGGTTGCTATTCATACGATAGTTAAGCACGCCCATCGCCGTGGTATTTGTGTTGTAACTGTAACTATCCTTCTTGAAATCTTGCCGCGTGTAGCCATCTGCTCCAACTTTACCACGACTGTTCCCAGAATTAAAGCTGCTTGAGTTGTCAAACCCTAGCGTAAAAAAGGCATTCAATCGGCCCTCTTCGCCTAGCTCAAATGAACGTCCCCCATTGATATTTAAACCTCCATTAAACTTAAAGTTATTTGTTTTTCTGTTCCAGCTAGATCCCCAATCATTCGTGGTGGCAGGATTTGAAGGAGGATTTACAGAATGAAATCCACTCAAACTAGGACCCTCTTGCAAATAGAAATCGTTTGTTTCTAAGGTATTTGTATTGCCACCGAAACTAAAATTCACAGCCAAGTAAGGTTGTCCAGTAAAATTTTTAGAATCTATGTTGATGTTTGCACCTCCAAAATCACCATAATTTTTAGCATTAAATGTTTTGCTTACGCCGATATTCTCCACAATGTCCGTTGAGAAAATGGATAAATCAATATTTTTCTGTGCAGCATTATTAGAAGCCAACGGCAGACCATTCAGTGTCGTCATATTATATCGATCTCCCAGCCCTCTCACAAACACACTTCCTGAGCCAGATTGTTTGGAAACACCTGCAATTTTTGTGACCGCTGCAGCAATATTTCCCACGCCTTTTTTACTAATTTCTTGCGCCCCAATAGCTGTTTCCATCAGAACCGCTTTTTTTTGTTGAAGCAACAAAGCACTTTCTGTTTCGCGCTTTTTTGTAGTTTTGATAACCACCTCTTCCAAAGCAGCACTGTTCGCTTCCAACACAACGTTAATTTCGTTTGTTTTACCAGCTTCTATGACCGTCTCAATCTCTATCGTTTTATAGCCCACAAAACTGAACATTACAATATGAGTTCCAGGTTCAAGTCCATCAATACTATAAACTCCATCAAAGTCTGAGGTCGTCCCTGTTGTAGTTCCTTTAATCAACACATTAGCAAAAGCGAGTGGTTCGTTGTTAAATTCTTTATCTGTTAACAAACCAGACACGGTACCCGTATATTGGGCACTCACAATTCCAGAGATTAGTAAAGCACCTATTAATATCAAGCGTTTCATTTAGTAATTTTTATAGTTTAATACATTGCAAATTTATTCCTAAAGACAGGCTTGTGAGGTTACCCTAGATTTATAAAAAGATTAAAAGAATGTTATTTTAATCGCTCTCAAGAGGGTTTTTTAGAAACAATTAATTAACATTGAAATTACTATCTTGCAGGTCAATAACAGATAACATGAATTGGGAACAATTACTTTCTTTAAAGCGTCAAGGAGACACCAACAAACGTCTTAGAAACGAACAAGACGAAACACGATTAGGGTTTGATGTTGATTACGATCGCATTATTTTTTCACCCGAATTTAGAAGTCTTCAAGATAAAACGCAAGTAGTACCACTTTCATCAACAGACTTTGTACATACACGACTCACCCACAGTCTTGAAGTGAGTGTGGTAGCACGTTCTTTAGGGAGAAAAGCAGGCGTAAAAATATTAGAGAAACACCCCTATCTTAAAGAAGTGCATGGCTATAAAGCGAATGACTTTGGAGCCATCGTTGCTGCTGCTGCACTGGCACATGACATTGGGAATCCCCCTTTCGGTCATTCTGGTGAAAAAGCCATTGGACACTATTTTAAAAATGGACCAGGTCAAGAATTTAAAGACCAACTCAAGTCAAAAGAATATCAAGATTTATGTGATTTTGAAGGGAATGCGAATGGTTTCAAAGTCTTAACACAAGACAAACAAGGTACTAAAGGAGGGCTTCGGTTGAGCTATGCCACTTTGGGCGCCTTTACGAAATATCCTAAAGAATCACTCCCCGTAAAGCCAAACACTCATATTGCTTCTAAAAAGTACGGCTTTTTTCAAACAGAAAAAACCAGTTTTTTAGATGTTGCAACAGAGTTAGGCTTAAACACACTTAGTACTGAAAACGCACAATTTTCCAGACATCCATTGGCCTTTTTAGTAGAAGCAGCCGATGATATTTGTTACACCATTATTGATTTTGAAGATGGGATCAACCTTGGGTTAATTGAGGAAGATTATGCGCTTGAATACCTAATAAATTTAGTAAGAGGCACCATCAATACCGAAAAATACAGCGCACTCCCTTCTACAAAAGAACGGGTAAGTTATTTGAGAGCGTTGGCAATTAGTACCCTGATTGAAGATGCGGTTAACATATTTATGGCGCATGAAAAAGAAATTCTTGAGGGTAAATTTCATGTTTCCATACTTGATAAAAGCAAGTATCAAGCACAAATAAATGACATCATAAAACTCAGTGTAGAGAAAATATACAATTCAGAAGAAGTGATTGACAAAGAAATTTCAGGCTTTGAAATCTTAAATCAACTTTTGGATCGATTTATTTTAGCGGTTAATAATAATTATGAGAATGCCCCCACAGCATATGATAAATTATTATTGAAACTTCTTCCAGACGAGATAGACGTTCATAATGACAGCCTCTACACAAGGATGCTAAATGTTTGTTATTTTGTATCGTTATTTTCCGATACAAAAGCGGTATTGACGTATAAAAAAATTAAAGGGCTAGCTTTTTAGTATCATTTTTTTTTGTAGATTGCATCTTACCAATTTGCTTTTTAATTTTTAAGAAAATTCAGTTCTCATGAAAAAGCACTACACTCTGGTATTTATTTTAGCACTCTTAGTTTCTTTAGGATGCTTTTTAATCAACAACGACACATCCACTGCCGAGGCAGTGCAAGTCAAACACAAAACGTTTTTAGACAACAGCCCTTTTAAAGAGACCAAAGGACTTACTAAAGCACAACGAAAAGCGAACAGCTTACCGCCCAACGCTTATTTTGAAGAAGAGTGGGAGCTTACCATGAATCCAGAGAAGGGACATCCGACTCCTGAAAATTTAGAGGCCATACGCGAGCAACTTAATGCAGAAGTATCTGAAAGAGTCCCAGGAGATGCCGCTGACAATAATTGGATTTCTAGAGGCCCCGATAATGTAGGCGGCAGAACCAGAGCCATCATGTTTGATCCTAACGACGCCACAAATGAAACTGTTTTTGCTGGAGGCGTGAGTGGAGGACTCTGGAAAAATACTAATATTTCCAATGCAAACTCAACTTGGGTTCGTGTTAATATACCAGAAAATCTAAACATTTCCACCATCATTTCAGACCCTAACAGCTCGACTACCTTTTACATAGGCACAGGTGAATCTTATGTTTTTGGTGATGTAAATGGAGACGGTGTATGGAAATCTACCGATTCAGGGATGACTTGGGCTAAGATATTTGGCGGTATTTCGGGCGCGACAAGTTTCCAATCCGCATCTGACATTTCAGTAAATTCACCTGCTGGAATTGCAGGCAATTACCAATCATTTCCAACCACAGCATTTGGCTCAACAATTACCGCCACTCTTACAGCAGATTTGATTTTAGCAAACGACCCCACTGGCGTTGCTACCGAAGCTTGTAACGCTTTTGGAGCTACTGTAACAGGAAAAATTGCTGTCATACGAAGAGGTAATTGCAACTTTGTTGACAAAGTTAAAAACGCTCAAGACTCAGGAGCTATTGGAGTGATTATGATGAATAATGTAGATGGTGCCCCCGTTCCAATGGGCGGGACAGATGCTACAATTACAATTCCATCCGTTATGATTTCAAAAGCAGATGGGGATATTTTAGAAACTGCCTTAAATGCAGGAACCGTGAATGGGTCTCTAAACCTTGCTACTGGAACTTTCACGGGAAATTTAGTTCCAGGCATCCAACATATTAATGACATGAAAATCAGAAACAATTCAGGCGTTTCTGAGCTATACGTTGCTGCTGGCGACTCTTTTTACAGATCTGCGAATGCAACCACCTATTTAGGAGGCCCTGAGTATGGCCTATATAAGACCGTTGATGGAGGTGCGAATTGGTCTGAAGTTTCATTGCCTTTAACGGCAAACAATAGAAAGCATTGCCCGAATGATATAGAGATTGCTTCTGATAATAAAATATGGGTATCTACAACAGAAAGTGCTTTATTTAATGAAGGTGGAGGGATTGTTTTTTCTTCAACAGATGGAGTTAATTTTGCTACAATTTATACGGTTCCAGATGCAGACCGAACCCAAATAGCAGTTTCTAGTACCACAGCAGATAAAGTATACGTTTTAGCAGAAACTTCGACAGGGGTTACAATGAGACGAACAACAACGGGTTTTGTACCCGCATTTTTAGTTTCAAATATTACACCACCAAATGATTTAGATCCAGGGATTTCTGCCGGAGATTTTACAAGGGGACAAGCGTTTTATGACTTAATGCTTGAAGTGGATCCAACCGATGATGACATTGTGTATGCGGGTGGAATTGATGCTTTTAAATCTTCAAACCAGGGGATTGCTTGGGATCAATTAACACATTGGTATGGAGGGTTTGGCAGGCAATATATGCATGCCGATCAGCATGCCGCAACATTTGCAACTAACGATACTAATAAGATGCTGTTCTCAAATGATGGAGGCGTATTTTACTCGAGTAATGGAGGTGTGACTATTTCTGAAAGAAACAAAGGTCTTATTACCGGTCAGTTTTATACTGTAGGCGTAGGTCCTACGACTGCATTCCCAACGGGGGACTTCTTTGCAGGAGGCTTACAAGATAATGGTACTCAGTTATTTGAAAATTCATTGACAACAGGTCCTGACAGCACAACAGAGCCTTATGGTGGCGATGGGGCTTATACCTTCTTTGATCAAGATGGAACCGATCGTTATTTTATAAGGAACTATGTATTTAATAGCGGAGTAGACCTTTATAATTTTGATGGAGCAAATGTGACCATTAATAGCGAAAGTGCAGAAAATGGTGCCTTCATCAACCCTTGTGCTTTGGATTCTAATCTAGATATTTTATATACCAGTTACAGTACAACAGCAACGGGAAGTTTAATTAGAAGGTATTCCGGAATTAAATCTGCCGCAACACTCTCTAAAACTACCTTATCTGATACAAACTTTGATAACAGACCAACAGCCTTTACAGTCTCACCACATACCACGACTTCTTCGACCTTGTTTGTAGGAACCGTCCTTGGAGATGTTTTTAAAATCACCAATGCCAATACAACCCCTACTTGGACTGAAATAGAATTGCAAAACATCATCGTTGGGAGTATTTCTGATATTGAAATAGGAGCTTCAGAAAATGAAATTTTTGTAACCATTCATAACTATGGCGTAGAAAGTATTTGGTACACAAACAACGGCGGAACCTCTTGGGTGTCAAAAGAAGGAAACCTTCCAGATATGCCTGTGAAATCTATTTTACAAAACCCATTGAACTCAGAAGAGGTCATTATAGGCACAGAACTAGGAGTTTGGTATACGAATAATTTCTCATCGGCATCTCCAAGCTGGTCTTCCTCTTTTAATGGTATGAGGAATGTTAAAGTATTGGATTTAGATGTTAGAAATGATAATATGGTTTTTGCAGCCACCTATGGAAGAGGCGTTTTTTCTGGGATGTTTACTACAGCCCCGCTTAGTGTCAATAAACAAGATGTATTTGCCAATGCAATCAAACTATTTCCAACAGTTTCTAACGGACAATTCACATTAACATCTACCAAAACCGTTGGTTCAACGCAAGTATACATCTATTCCATGACAGGAAAGAGTGTCTATAAAATCAACGTTGATATACAGCAAGGCTTAAGAAAAGAATTTGATTTAAATTTAAATTCTGGGATGTACTTAGTCAAGTTTAAAGGCTCTAATTTTGAGACGACTAAACGGATCATCATTCAATAATAATCGACAGATATTATTTAAAAAAGGAAAGCATCGCTTTCCTTTTTTTTGGCTTTATAATGTAGATTTGATGTGTTTTCTCAAACTCTCAGCATCGATATTTAAGGATTTATGTAAGAGATCTACAGATCCATGCTCTATAAATTCATCTGGAATCCCTTTTATAATCACATCATTTTTATAGTTATGAGCAGCGGCAAATTCTAAAACCGCACTACCAAAACCGCCACTTATCACACCATCTTCAATAGTTATCAGCGTTGAATGGTTTTTAAAAATAGTGTGTAATAAGGGTTCATCCAAAGGTTTTACAAAGCGCATATCGTAGTGCGCACAATTGAGCCCATCAATGGACTCTGAAACCGTATTTGAAATCGCTCCTACACTTAATATAGCGAGTTCGTCGCCCTGTTTTAATTGAACCCCAGTTCCAATTTCAATAGATTCAAATTCTGACTTCCAATTTGGTGTCATCCCTCTACCTCTCGGATATCGAATTGCAATCGGATGTTTCAGCCCTTTTTGTGCCGTGTACATGATGTTCCGTAATTCTTTCTCATTCCTTGGAGCAACAATGATGAGGTTTGGAATACAGCGTAGATATGCCAAATCAAACACTCCATGGTGCGTGGCACCGTCTTCGCCAACCAATCCAGCGCGATCAATACAAAAAATAACGGGCAGGTTTTGCAGTGCAACATCATGAATGATTTGATCATATGCCCGTTGCAAAAACGTAGAATAAATATTACAAAACGGTACTAAACCTTGGGTGGCCATCCCAGCAGCCATTGTCACGGCATGTTGCTCGGCAATGCCCACATCAAACGCACGCTCTGGAAGCGCATCCATCATATATTTCAGTGAACTCCCCGTAGGCATCGCAGGCGTGATGCCCACAATTGCTTTGTTAGCGCTTGCCAATTCGACAAGTGTTAATCCAAACACATCTTGGTATTTAGGAGGGAGGTCTTCACTGTTTTTAGAAATCAAATCTCCTGTAGTTGCGTCAAATTTTCCTGGCGCATGGTATTTTACCTGATCCTTTTCAGCTTGTTTTAATCCCTTTCCTTTGGTGGTAATTATATGTAAGAATTTTGGGCCTTCAATGGTTTTGAGACGCTCTAATTCTGTAATAAGTGCCCCCATGTCGTGTCCGTCAATAGGGCCAGAATATTCAAAATTGAGGGCTTCAAAAATATTATCTTGTTTTTGAGTCCCTTTTTTTACATTGGTTAAGTATTGCTTTAAAGCTCCGACACTTGGGTCGATTCCAATCGCATTGTCATTTAAAATAACCAATAGATTAGCTGAAGTGACCCCAGCATGATTCAAGCCTTCAAACGCCATTCCACTCGCGATAGATGCATCGCCAATCACAGCAATGTGCTGTCTGTTTTCTCCTTTTAATTGAGAAGCAATCGCCATGCCTAAAGCCGCAGAAATAGAGGTTGATGAATGCCCAGTGCCAAATGTGTCATACACGCTTTCGTCACGTTTTGGAAACCCACTCAGCCCTTTATATTGTCGATTGGTATGAAACTCCGCTTTACGACCCGTCAAAATTTTGTGACCATAAGCTTGATGTCCTACATCCCAGATCAATAAATCATCAGGGGTGTTAAACACGTAATGCAACGCAATGGTGAGTTCGACCACGCCAAGACTTGCACCTAAATGCCCTTCTTTGGTAGCTACAATTTCTATAATAAATTGCCTTAATTCTTTAGCAAGCAGCCGTAAATCGCCTGCTGAAAGCCGACGTAAATCCGTAGGGGAATTGATATGTTCTAGTAAATTTTTTAACACAGAGCAAAAGTACAAGATTGAAATCGTATTTTTGACTTATGAATGCTATTTTTGACGATGATTATTTTATGCTAAAGGCACTTCAAGAAGCGGAAGCTGCTTTTGATAAAGGAGAAATTCCAGTGGGTGCGGTCATTGTGGTTGACAACAGAATCATTGCACGTGCGCACAATCTTACAGAGCTTTTGAATGATGTGACCGCACATGCAGAAATGCAAGCCATCACTGCTGCTGCTAATTTTTTAGGAGGGAAGTATCTAACTAAATGCACTCTATACGTCACGCTGGAACCCTGTCAAATGTGTGCAGGGGCTTTGTATTGGAGTCAAATTTCAAGCATTGTGTATGGCGCAAAAGACGAACATCGGGGCTGTGGTGTGATGGGTACAAAACTCCATCCAAGAACCATCCTAAGAGGCGGTGTTTTAGCCACTGAAGCCTCAGAATTGATGAAACGATTTTTTATTGAAAGACGAAATTTAAACTAGCGACTAAGATTTTTTAGAGTCATTAAATTCCCGCATTTTATCCAAATTTTCTTGGGTCAGCATATAATCGGCGACCTTTTTATCTTTCCAACGGTAATAGGAAAACAATGGAAATACCACGGCACATAAGCCAATCACTCCAAATCCTACCAGTTTTTTTGAATAAGGTATATCCACAATCAATCCTGTGAACATACTGATCATTGTTGCAATAAATAAAACCCAAATCAAGTATTTCATTTTATGAATGTCGTATTATTTTAAGTTTACTTTTAAGTGTAATTCCTTTAACTGTGTTTCATCTATGGCAGAAGGTGCATCAATCATCACATCGCGTCCAGAATTATTTTTTGGAAATGCGATAAAATCACGAATGGTTTCTTGACCTCCTAGTATTGCTACTAAACGGTCCAATCCAAACGCCAATCCACCGTGTGGCGGCGCTCCATATTCAAAAGCATTCATCAAAAACCCGAACTGCTCTTTTGCCTCTTCTGGTGTAAATCCAAGATGGTCAAACATCAACGCCTGTGTCGCTTTATCGTGGATACGAATAGATCCACCTCCAATTTCATTTCCATTTAAAACCAAGTCATAAGCATTTGCTTTTA